>Ga0316206_1000325_pt1 | contig 74123 bp, 47 predicted proteins | sample 6monthpyrite_MG_FD_204942 | JGI IMG/M metagenome (GOLD analysis project Ga0316206, IMG submission 204942) | Microbial mat bacterial communities from mineral coupon in-situ incubated in ocean water Damariscotta River, Maine, United States -... | ecosystem: Environmental > Aquatic > Marine >...
ACCTGATCCATCTTGAGCATTCCTTCTCCGGGTCGCTGTGATTTCGTACCTACAGCTTGCCGGGGTTGGCTCGGGGTGGGTCAGGTTTCGCTTGCCGGGTGGGTCAGGTTTAGATTGCCACGCGCAACGCTCGACCAGCCCTTCTACGTCCGGCTCGACGACGGCATGCTCGAAGCCGGCGAGAGCGCCGAATACCAGGTCCGGGGCGGGCAGCCAGGCGGCGTCGGCATCCTCGCCGCAAGCTTGGCAGGCACCGGCAGCTTCCCTGTCCCGGCGCTGCAAGCGACGCTTGACCTGACCGCGCCATTCCTCGCTGCACCTGCGCAGATCATGGACGTACTTGGCGCCGCCACGTGGAGCATCCCGATTCCGGCGGGATCAGCGGGCATCCAAGTATGGGTTCAAGGCATACAGATTGGGAGCGCCACCACCAACGTCTGGTTCGCAGTCATCCAGTCCTAAGGGGAATGGGGAAAGAGCGAGGTCGATGCGTTGACCTCGCTCTTTTCCCTCTTCAACTAAAACAAGGACGGAGGTTTCGGGCCGGCGGTCTTCTCGCGGTCGGACAGGAAGAGCATTGCGAGGATGCCAAGCAAGCCGATGGCGCCTAAGGCGAGGCCTACGGAGATGGCTGGGGGGCGGTAGCGGAAGGTGAGCTCGTGGCTGCCGGGCGGGACGAACACGCCGCGCAGGGCGTGGTCGACGCGTTCCGTCGGCACGGGCTCGCCGTCGAGCTCGGCCTGCCAGCCCGCGTCCCAGGCGTCGGTGAGGACGATGAGGGCGCTTGATTGCTGTCATAAAGGAGGGAAGTTGATCCTGGTGATCGAACACACTCGACGGCTCCCACTCACTCGGACGGAAGGGCAGGAGACAGCATGTGTCGCCACCTCATTCCAATACAACCCTAAGACTTCCGCCCTTCTCGACGGTAAAGCCTTTCATTTCCTCGCCCCTTCGGCCTGTCGGCAGATGGACTCTGGCCGAGTAATCCCCCTCAACAAACCCAGGGATTTCATACGGTGCATGAGAGAAATGAACCATTCTTCGCACACCTCCATGCCGCTCAAGAAGGATCGTCAGGGGACCATCATAAGACGCCGGCCCCACTCCCACGTCGAAGGCTACGGCCGAAAACTCTGAGCAATCAAGTTCCACAGATGACTCGCCATCACCCACATCTACCGTCAGTAAAGCCCCATCATTAAGAGGTAATATCTCGCCTGTGACTTGGGCTCCATATCTAAGTTGATATCGACCAGAAGGTAGATTCTCAATATGAATTTCCGGAGTAGCGAATGACTCAAAAGAACACTTCAGCCGTTTTGCGGACGAAGCGACATATATGGTCCCGACGTCCTCCACCCTGTTCGATGCGAAACGGTCCGCAAGATGCTCGGTGTTAGCAAGCGAAACGATTATTGACCCTGGGTATTTAGCACCCCCCTCCAGCTGAAGCCTCAAAATAGTGGCTGGGCCGCCATAGCTGCCCTCAAGGAAGACGTCTACCTCTAGCTTGTCATAGTCCGGGATTTGGGCACTTAGCAGAATTGGTCCGACTTGAGCGTCCGTAGATTTTCCGGAGTAGGCGAGACGCAAAGTCATTTCGGAATCGACTGGGTCACTAAATTCCACTCCAGCGAGAGGTAGTATCCATGACGCCAGTGGTGTATTGGCTGGTGAGTTCGTCCGGAATTTCGTTCGCAACCTGCATTGCGCGACGAGAGATCTCGGCACACTGATTCCCTGATCAAACTGGTCAACAAGATGCACTTCAGCGAGATACACCCTCTCCATGCGAAGAAGATTGCTGCCTGACCCGGTACGAATGCGATGGATCGGAGTAGCGCAAATCTCCCCTCCGCCACCGGCACAAATCGAGTAGTCCACATCAGCCTGTAGGTTGGATGCTAGAAAGTGGCCCGCTGAATCTGTCGCCACTACCTTATAGCTAGGATCCCCGGCCAGAGCACTCGCCACCGTGTCTTCGGGGAGTGCCCCTTGTGAGCCCCTCCATAACAAGACCATCGTCCCTTCGGGCGCAGGCATGCCCGAAGAGGAATAAACATCCCCAGCGATCCAGCCGGATTCGAGTAGGCGAACAACCAGAATTTGACCGATTGCAGAGCTCAGTCGCCTTGTCTCCGAAACCATTCCGCCAGCTACTGCGTACACGGAACCCTCAGATCCCGGCAGGTCGCACTCAACTGTTCCGTCCGCCTGAGTAACCCCTAATTTGATCGTCACTCCATTGGAGTAGAGAAACACAGTTGCTCCATGAACCGGGTCGAAGGCAAGGCCTTCCACACGAATGGTGAACTTAGGTGTTTCTGCCTCCACAAGCTTGGCGTCAGGCTGCTCAGCGAGCACCTCAGCACGAGGATTATTCTGTGGCCCATGAGGTAAGTCCGGGTCCTCAACACCCACCCGCCGTGAGGTTCCAGGGCCCTCGGGGGCCCTAGAACCCGTTTCCCCTCCACCTAGCCATAGCAGCAATCCGACTAGGATGAGAAGTGCTGCTGCGACTGAAAGGCCTTTCTTTAGTGCCATGGCGTAAATATCTCTAGAGAACGGCGGACAGGATCGAAAGTGCATTCACGTAGCATGCGTCTCCGCAGCGCCCAAAGGTCGCTGCGGATCAGCCGGAGCCATACCGATTCAGAAGTGATCCCGGGTTCGCATCAGCCTGGGCCGGGGTCTTGTGAGCGGTTACCTGGGTTTCGAAAAACCTGTAGTGCGTTTTTGACGCGTCTGCCCCACCTTCCTGGTGGTCGGGTAGAGCCAATCAACTTACAGCTCCCCAGGATCCACAATGTTTGCGCATGAAGCTTTTGTCTCGCCAGGAAGGTCTGGGTACGCTTGGCACCAGCTTCCGACCTGTGAACAGCCCCTGGTCAAACATTCACCGTCGGCGAGTGGGGCGGCATTGGGCTGTCCTGGATAGGTCAATACTACCTGACAGCATGGCGAGCCGCTCCCGTCGCTGCAGTCACATTCAGCAGCTGGAGCTGTCACAAGTACGGCCCCTACAAAGAAACTAATCGTCCCAACAGAGGTTTGGCAACCTGCAGTACAGGGTTCATACATTGAAGCGTAATGGTGCCCGAAGGGTCCTCAACGGTCTTGCCTTCACAACCACCCGCCATGGAAGACTGAGAGAGCATGCCCATGATTGAGAGCGATAAGGCTAGCCTTAGAATTAAACCCATTTCGTATTCCCGTCGGCTTTGAGCCGGACTACTTGGAAGGGGAGTGATTACGGACGCTTTGCCCACGTGAGCCTGGACCATATCTAGAAATCAATCTAGAAATCAATCTTCGTGGGGATATACTCCGTAAACCCTTGCAAGGACATGGTTTGCAGCGATCTAGGGGGCCAGTGAAATCTGGGTTCATTTGCCCTCACTAACGGCTTCACTGCGTCAAAATAACGGCGGAGGTTTCGGGCCGGCGGTCTTCTCGCGGTCGGGCAGGAAGAGCATGGCGAGGATGCCCAAGAGGCCGATGGCGCCGAGGGCGAGGCCTACAGAGATGGCTGGGGGGCGGTAGCGGAAGATGAGTTCGTGGCTGCCGGCAGGGACGAACACGCCGCGCAGAGCGTGGTCGACGCATTCCGTCGGCACGGGCACGCCGTCGAGCTCGGCCTGCCAGCCCGCGTCCCATGCGTCGGTGAGAACGATGAGGGCGCTTGGGGACTTGGAGTTTGCTTGGGGTGGGGCTGGGGCGCCTGTCTCGGTTTGGGCTTGATCGCCAGGGTGGTTCGCTGCCTCTTGGCCCTCTGCGTGCGGGGCCTGGGATTCGGCGGAGCCCCCGACTTCGACTTCGAGGCGGACCTCGAGGTCTTGGTAGTCGGCGAGGGTGACTTGGGCGGGCGCGAGGGTGATTTGGGCCTGCGCGTCGAGGGAGAGGACCTTGGGGTCGGACTCGAGCACGGCTTCGTAGGGGTCGAAGCTGGGGTCTTGGAGATAGGCGAGGCGCTCTTGTTTGTCTTCGATCAGGCGGGCGCTTGTGGCGGCGAAGGCGCGCGGCAGGGCGCTCTGGTTTTGGTAGATCTTGGTCGGGCCGTCTTGGACGAGCTCGAGGGGCGCGGGCAACTCGATTGGGGACAGGACAAAGCGCACGCCAAGCAGGGCGCCGATCTGCCAGGCCTGGTCGAAGTGGGTGATCTCTTTAATGAAGTAGGCGCCGCCGGGGTCGCTGGACATGAGGGCGACGAGCTCGGTCGTCGTGCGCGTCTCCATCGAGTCGTAACCCGACACCATCGGGATGTCGTAGTAGAGGTTCGCGCTCGGGAGCAAGATCGTGTTGTCGATCCCAAGCGCGCGCCAGGTGGCGGGGCTGCCGTCTTCGGGCAGCTGCGCCCGCAGATAGTCGGTGACAGCGGTGGCCGGCGCGAGAGCGGCGGGATCGAGCGCGGGGTTGTAGCCGCGGCCGAAGGCGACGAGCTCGATGCCGACCAAGGTGACTGCGAGGATGCTTACCGAGCCAGGCTCAAAAGTGAACACTTTCATCGGGAGGGGGCTCGCCATTCTGGCGAGTCCCTTCCCGATGAAAGTGTTCACTTTTGAGCCTGGCTCGGTAAGTAACGCCAGCCCGTACGCCGCTAGCGTGGACAGGCTGAAGGCGAGGAGCAGCGAGAAGCGCATGAGCTTGGTGCTCTTCAGCTTTGGGAGCGAGGCCACGAGGTCGTAGACGGGCCAGACTTGCCATGCGACGGCGGCGGTGAAGAGCGCGAACAGCACGAAGAAGAGCGCGGCCGGGCGGGCGGTTTGCGTGGCGCTTGCGAGGCCTTCGCGGCGGCGGCGGAACAGCGCGAAGGCGGCGCCGATTAGGGCGAACAGCAGCGCGACGCGGCCGACGTAGCCGCCGATCAGCTCGTTGTAGTTGACGTTCATGCCGCTCGGGCCCGTGTAGGGGCCATAGCCTTGGGCGGCGGCGGGCGAGCCGAAGTGGCCCGGGTCGACGGACAGGATGGCGGCGTCGAGCGGGGCGACGGGGGCGACGGTGTTCAGCTGCTCGAGGACCGTGGCGCCGGAGCTCGTGCCTAGGTAGTCGAAGAACGGCAAGAGCTGCGGCATCGCGAAGAGGACGCCGAGGATCGCGCCGGCGGCCAGCTGCGAGAGGCCCCGTAAGGTCAGCTGCGTGCCGTTCACGGAGACGGCGAAGCGGAAGGCCGAGTACGCGGCGACGGCGATCGCGACGTGGACCGCGGTCTGCAGGTGGCCGGCGACCAGCGCGCAGCCGACGAAGAGCGCGACGAGGCCGTTGTTGCGTAGGGTTGGGCGTTCGGCGGTGCGCTCGACCAGCCAAAAGAAGGCCGGCAGGAACAGCGCGACGTGCGTGTGCATGTGGCCGAGCCACGCGATCATGAAGCCGGAGAGCGCGAAGGTGACGGCACCAAGAATCGCCGGCGCCGTTCCGAGGGCGAGCCGGCGCAGGAATAGGTACGTGAAAAGCCCCGCGGCGAAGAGGCGCAGGGCCGCGGACCACGCGAGCAGGTCCCACGTCGGGAAGGCGTAGTAGACCCAGTTCAGCGGCCAGAAGTAGGCCGTCTGATAAGTGCCCACCATCGGCTGACCGAGGTAGTTGTTCGGGTTCCAGAGCGGCGGCGTGCCGCGGTGCAAACGCTCGGCCGCAAAGTACTGCCACGGCTGCATGACGATCGACTGATCGAGCAGAACCGGGTTCGACGGCGCCGGCGCGTCGGCCGCTTGCGCATCGGACCAGGGCGCGAACTGCGAGAGGGCGTCGGACTGCGACAGGACCTTGCTCGAAAACAAAGTGTCCGAAAGCAGCGCCCCGATGACGAGCGCGAGCACAAGCGCAGCGAGGCCAAGACCGCGCCGAGAGGAGCTCAGCCCGGCTTCCGGCATTCCATCACGTAACGGAAGGACAGGTAGCGCGTCGGCCAGATCGACGTGAACGTGTCGATCGCCTTCCACAGCTTCCAGGTGCGCTCGTTGAGGAAGCTGATGATCGTGTTGTCGTAGCGCAGGCTGACGTCAAAGTGGCGCCCGAACGTGCGCTTGTTCGTGAACTGGTTCTTCGAGTACAGCCCCCACTCAACGCGGCGACGCGCGTGGTAGTGGGCGATCGAGATGTTCAGGATGTTGGGCTCGACCGCGATGTAGCGGCCGCCCGGCTTCAGCACGCGGTGGATCTCGCTGGCGGCCTTTTTGGGGTCCGGCACGTGGTGCAAAAAGTCCCACGAGTGGACGACGTCAAAGGTCTCATCCTCGAACGGAAGCTCGAGGGCCGAGCTCTCCGACACCTCGCAGTTGTCGAGGCCCTTCTCTGCGATCAGCTCACGCGCCTGCTCGAGCATCGGGATGCACAGGTCGATCCCGGTGATCTTCTCGGCGTGCGGCGCCAGCAGCGGGAAGTAGAAGCAGGTGCCGCAGCCCACGTCGAGCAGGTTCGGAACCTTGTCCGGAAACAGCCGTGCAAAGGCCTTTTCGACCAAGTTCGACACCAAGGGACGCTTGTCCAAGATGTAGGGGTCGAAGCGCTCGAAATAGTCGTCGGGCTTCTCGTCGAGAAGCTCGCGATAGTGACTGCGGATCTGGTCGAGACCGTATAGCAAGGGCGGGAGGGGGCTTGGACGTGCGGAGGGCCTCAATAGGGTATCCCAAGAGAGCGACCGGGTCGGCTCGTTTCGCATCTTGGCCCCCAAGGAATCTAGGTGAGCGTCCGATAGGAGACCCGGTTGCGGCCCGAGCGCCACGCCACCTTCGTCCATGTCCTTGTCGATCTCCTCCCTCTCCCTCTGGCTGGCGCCGCTTCTGGCCACCGCTGCAGGCTGCGTCACCACCGAGGTGCACGCGGGCCCCGTCGCCCCCGCCGCCGCGATTTCGGCCGCGCCCGATGCCGCCTGGGAGATCCTAGCCGCCGACAACGAGCCCCTGGGTTTTGTCGTGCGCTTCGAAGAGAACGCGCCCGCCGGCGACCAGGCCCGCGCTTTCTACAGCGTGCGCAACCGCTTCCAGCAAGAGCTCGGCCTCGTCGACGACTTGGGCCGCTCGTGGCGCTTCCAGCCGCACGCCAAAGAGCCCGCCTGGCTGGGCTCCGGCAGCGTCGCCGAGGGCGTTGGCCGCATCCTCGACATCCCCGTCCACCTCGCCGAAACGACGCTCGCCGCACTCGTCCCGCCTTCCGTCCCCAAGAACTGACTTTGCCTTCATTCTGCTCGGACCGCCTCCCGAAAGGGGACATGTCCGAGCGGCAACCCCCACCCAACGCCGCCATGCAACCCAGACTCCCCATGATCAAGCTCGAAACAGGCGCCGACATCGGCACCTACCGGATCCAGCGTTTCATCGCGCGTGGCGGCTTCGCGTTCACCTACCTTGCCGAGGATAAGGCCGGCAAGAAGGTCTGCCTGAAGGTTGGCGATGTCGCCGGCGGCGGTCGCTATGTGACCCGCAGCCTGGACATCACGACCGAGCGCTCAGAGGACTGGATCAGTCCCGACGAGACGCCCGCCGAGGCCATCTTCATGTCCCGCGACGGCGTGCGAGTCGACTTCCTCGACCAGCATGAGGTCGACGAGCTCTTGCGCCACGAGGGCACGCTGATGGAGGCCACCGAGCACCAGAACGTGGTCCGCCTGCGCGATTGGGTCGAGCACGAGGGCCGCCCCGTGCTTGTCTACGACTTCGTCCAAGGCAAGACGCTGCGCGAGAAGATCCGCGCGCTCGAGGGCATCCGCCTCAACTGGTTCCTGGCGATCGTCCGCGCGATCCAGAAGCTGAAGATCGAGGGTCGCTTCCTCTATCACGGCGACCTCAAGCCCGAGAACATCATGATCAAGCCCTCCGGCTCGGTCGTCATGATCGACCCGGCTCTGCGCGGCATGCAAGGTGTCCTGACCACGACCCCGCACTACAACCCGCTTCTGCACCAGTCGTCGAAGGCCGACGTCACGGGCATCGGCGTCATGCTGTACGAGATCCTGACCGGCACCCTGCCCTTCGACGACGTGCCATGGCAGTACGCCGGCTGCGAGGTCGGCGGCGAGGTCGAGCGCCTGTCGCTCTCCTACTTCCTCAGCTACCCGCCCCCGCGCGAGCTGAACCCGAACACCCCTGAGGCCCTCGAGCGCATCGTCTACCGCTGCCTCGTCGTCCCCGAGTACGACCTCGAAGAGCTCGAAGAAGACCTGGTGAACTTCCTGCGCAAGGGCTAATCCCACATCGCTAGAAGCAAAGCGCGGGCTGCCGATCAGAAATCGGCAGCCCGCGCTGCTTGTTGGGGCGGAGTGCGCCACTGCGGCGCCTGACCAAAGCGGCCTTCATGGCTTCCCGTCCGTTCGGCCGCAATGGCTCGAGGGGTTGCGGCTCATCGAATCGGTAGAGAGTCTCAGGCCGTATGAATGCGGTGAGCCGACCGCAGCACCGACTCCCGAATCTCCGGCTTGAGGCCATCCCGAGGCACAAGATCAACGGAGCGCCCCAAGAGCTTCTCAAGCACACGCTGCAATCGGATCAAGTGGAACAGCCCCACGCGCACTTCCGGCAGGAACTCCACAAGCAAGTCAACATCGCTGCCCCCCGTCGAAGCCCTCCGTCAGAACCGAACCAAAGACAGACAGCTCGGCCACGCCGTACTCTTCGCACAAGGCAAAGATCGAAGTCCGAAAAGGCAAGAGGCGAGTAGGGAAATCCACAACCACCCGATTGTCCTCCGCAGCCCGCCCCAGACAAGCCCGAAGTCCACATCCGCCACGACCAGACGCCGTCTCAAAAGAGCGCCGACCCTGACCGCGCGCCCGATGGCGCCCATCTTGCAATCTAGGAGTACAACACCTAGGTTGCAAGACGGCCTGCCTGGACACCACGTCAGGCCGATCGCGCGGACTTCCGAGCCAGCGGCTAGGTCCAGCCGAGCCCTCGGGAGAGGACTGGTCGCGCTATTCGCGGCCTAGGCGCCCGCTTCCCACAGGGCTCGAATCGGAACCGCAAACAAGCCGTCTCCGAAGCCCGCGCTGGTCTCGCCGTCGTACAGCACGACGCCGGCAACGAAGCGCTTGCCGGCAGCCTGTGCCAGCTTGCGCAGCCCCCGGAAGTCGCCGCTGGTGACCGTCGAGGAGGCCTTGACCTCGATTCCAGCGAGACGCCTGCCCTCGCCCTCAAGCACGATGTCCACCCCATGGCCGTCCTTGGTGCGGAAGTGGTGGAAGCGGATGTCTTCCTCGAAGCCGCTCGCTAGTCTGCGCAGCTCACCAAGCACGAACGTCTCGAGAAGCTGCCCGTAGGTCTCCCGGTCCTCATAAAGCGAGGCCGGATCGAGCCCCAGAAGCGCCGCAGCCAACCCGGTGTCCCCCATGTGCAGCTTCGGCCTCTTCACGAGGCGGCTGAGCCGGTTGCTGTGCCACGGGGGGAGCTCCTCGATCAGGAAGACCCGCTCGAGCAACGTGACGTAGTCGCGGATGGTCGGGCGGCTGAGCTGGAACGGCCCGGCCAAGTCGGCCACATTAAGCAGGCGCGCGGTCTGCCCTGCGGCCAGGGCCAAGAGCCGAGGCAAGGCATCAAGCGAAGCAATGCGGGCCAGGCTTCGCACGTCACGCTGCACGAGGGTCTCGATGTAGTCCCGATACCAAGCAGCGCGCCTACGCGGACTCTGTCTGAGAAGCGCGGCTGGGTACCCGCCGCTGGCAACGCGCTCGGCCAGCTGGCGACCGAGGCGCTCGCCCCGCCCCATTTTGAAGTGGCCGCCGAAGAGGACCCGAAGGAAGGGCGAGTGACGCTCTTCGACCTCACACTGCGCGAAGGGGAACAGCCGCAGGATCTCCATGCGCCCGGCCAGCGAGTCGGCCAGCTGCGGCACGAGCAGCACGTTGGCCGACCCGGTCAGCAAGAAGCGCCCGGGCACGCGGTCCCGGTCCACCGCCATCTTGAGGCTCGTAAACAGCTGCGGCACGCGCTGCACCTCGTCCAGGATCGCGCGCTCGGGAAGGTCGCCCACGAACCCCACGGGATCCGATGTCGCCGCAGCACGCGCGACATCGTCGTCCAGGTTGAAGTACTCGTAACCCAGCTTCCGCCCAACATGCTGCGCCAGAGTCGTCTTGCCGCACTGGCGAGGCCCATGGATCAAGACCACTGGGCTGTCACCGAGGGCCTCCCGCAGGTGGCCCTCGGCCAGCCGGGGGTAGATTGCGCCGCATTTCATCGCGGCCAAGTGTAATACAACGTTGCATCTAAATGAAAGGTGAATGGGCGTCTATGTGAAACCTTACGGGCTCCAATCGCACGCCGGGCCACCGCTTCACTCGCGGGTGAGGCCTCCCTCCTGCTAGTCTCGGAAGACTCCGGCAACCTCTCAGGAGTACAAAATGGCCCCCGCTCATCAAGCGCCTGGGAGGACACGTGCCCCAAGATGCGGCCACTCTCGACAACCAGTAAGAGGTAGCGCCAACAGCGCCAGTACAGAGTCGGGCGCAGAGTGCGGCTGAACGTCCCATCCGACCTTCAGACTTGAGGTGGCGAGACCATGGACGCAACAGCCGCTGCGGCCTAGGCGCTTGCTTCTCCACATGCCCAGGCGCACTCTGCATATGGAGCGGCGGGCGCTGCTTGGCGTCCTTGTCGCGATGACCCTCTCGGTGCCGCTCATGACGAAGTTCTGTCTGCCTGGTCGCTTGTCTGTTTTGGTGGGAGCGCTCGCGCTTGTTGTCTCGTCTTGCACGTCGGACAATGCGGTCGAGCTGTCGCTATCGATCAGCTCGGCGGCAAAGGCTCTTCGGGCGGATGGCGATCGTAGCGAGGCCACCGTAACGTTCGTGCCGGTCGAGGAACCCGAGCGCTCGTACACGCTGATCTTCTTCCCGGACCGGGAGACCAAGCCGAGCGAGCTCGTTGCGCTGGGGCTCGAGCAGACCGTCGTCGACGATGTGTTCGACACGCTCGGCTACGTCGAGATCGGCACGCGACCGTCGCTTGTGGTCTGGCGCAAGGAAGGCGAGATGAGCTTCACCGGAGTCTGGAATCGGGAGGCTGTGCTGCCCGAGACGCTGGTGCATGTCGCGACCGGTGAAAGCCGCGTCAAGCTCTTAGAACAGGATGGAGACGTGAAGATCGTTTCGATTCAGTGAGAGCGCTGGGGCGAGAAAGTCATGGTCGCCTTCCTCCGGCAAAACGAGGCCGGCAACGCTTCTGAGCTCGTCTTAAGCGATACCGTGCCGAACACTTCTGGGCTCGTCGCTGGCGCAAAAGTGCCGGACACTTCTGGGCTCGTCGCGAGCGTCGAAGTGTCCGGCACGGTCTTGCCAATCAGGAGTACCTAACAGCCGCTAGTCGCCCAGGACGAGCCGCTGCCCGTTGCTGACTCCCGCAGGGAAGCCGGCTGGAGGCAGGTACCAGGCTTGCAGGTTCACCGCGACGCCGATCAGGCTGGGTTTGCCCGGGATGAACGAGAAGCGGGTCCAACTCTAGCCCGTATACACCCCCAGGATCTGGAGGCTAGACGGATCGATCCACGAGGCGGCGCCGGGGACTACGAGCTGATTCGAGGGGGCCGCGGGGGCGCTCATCGCGAGGAAGCTCGTGGAGGCAGCGGGCGCTCCGATGAACGTCACAATGTGCGGCTTGCCCATGATCGGCGGCCAAGCTTCCAGCTTCGCGCTGGCGAGCCCGTAGCCCAAGTTCGTCGACGATGCGCCCGGTCCAAGGATCCGGAAGAGCTCGCGGTCCCCGGTGGCATCGGTCGCCGTGAAGAACACGTCTCCGTGGCAGAGCACGAGCTCGGCCGGGTCGCTCGAGCCCGGGCCCGGCACCAAGTCGAGTGCCACGTGGGTCCCCGCGACGCTGCCATCGCTCACGAAGAGCTCGGTGCCGGTGCTGGGCGTGGTGGCGACGAAGTACAGGTGGCCGCCCACCGCGAGCTTCTCGCCGATTGCGGAGTCGGCGGGGCCTGGGCTCAGGTCGATCACCAGCTGAGTGGCCGTGGCGCCGAGGCTCCACAACTCGTTGCCGTGGGCCGGGTCGTTGCCTTGAAACCACAGGCGATCCCACGTGCGGAAGAGGCCGGGCTTGTCGACCAGGCCCAGAGCAGCCTGCACATTCGTTCCCGACGACGTCCCATCACTGCGCCACAAGCTGTAGCCCAGGCCGGGCGACGTCTTGGCGGAGAAGTCCAAGAACACACCCGAAGCCACCAGGTCGATCACGCTTGAGCCAGCCGGACCCGGCGTCAGGTCCGCAACCATGTGCGTGCCCGCAAGCGTTCCGTCCGAGGTCCAGAGCTCGGTGCCGTGGAGGCCGTCGTCAGCGACGAAGAAGAGCTGGATCTTAGCCACCACAAGCTCGTCGATCTGCGCCGAGGCCGCGGGGTTGATGTCGGCCACCATGGAGACAACGCCAGAGTCCGCGCGCCACAGGGCATCGCCCGGGCCGTGCTTCGCGATGAAGAAGACCGCGCCGTCGAACACGACTCCAGCATGGGGATCCGAGCCAGCCGAGCCGGCCTCCAAATCCACAAGCATCGTCGCGCCGCCCAACGAGCCGTCGGTGACCCAGGGCTCGAGCCCGTGGGTCCCGTCATTCGCCGCGAACAGCATGCGCTCGCCGTCCCCGCCAAGGAACCGCGGCGGGGACGCGAACGACGAGCCCACGCCCAAGCCATCGAGCATCACTGTGCCTGCGGCCGTGCCGTCGGTACTGTAGACGCCCGCTTGAATGGGCCAAGCGCTGGCATCACTCGCCATGAACAGCACTTGCTCGTGGTCGCTGATCCAGCTTGGCTGGAAAGCCGTGGAGCCAAGAGCACCGGCACTGTCTCCGGACAGGTAGTCGACGCCGCCAGACTCGCTCCATTGGTACACCGAGTCGAGCCCGTCAGCCTGCGAGCTTGCGGCCAGAATCAGCCGCTCGCCATCGACGCAGGTCAGCTGCGACGGCGACGAGGAGATCGGCGCCGCTGCTGTGTCAAAATCGACCAAGAGCCCGGTCTGCGACGGCAGGACGTGAGCCACAAAAAGCTCAACACCCGTGGCCGTAGAGCTTCCCCGAAACACCGCCGTGCCCAAGGCCGTCTCCGTCATCCAAAGTGCTCCCGAGCCAAGGGCCTGGTCACTCATGCTGAGGTACTTCATCGTCCCTACGGACGACCCATCAGTGGCCCAGAGGCCCGTGTCTTCGCCCGCTTCCGTCGCCACAAAGAACAGACGGGGGCCCATGGTAAAGCCGTCCTTCGGACCCGATCCAGCGCTCGGCTTCATGTCGATCACAAGAGTCAGCCCGCCCGGATCGAGCCGATAGAGTTCGGAGCCGGCTCCCGAGGGATCGATCCCTGCGCTCACGATCAGCCTCCCGCCAACCTGCCCAAGCGGAATCGGGGACGAACTGCCAATACCGGGCAGACCATCCTGCACAAGCGACGTGCCCGCCGTCGTCCCATCGGTCTGGAAAAGCTCGAAGCCCACAGCCGGGCCAGCGGCCCGAAAGTACAGGGTGCTTCCAAGCACACCCGCGGGCAGCAGCGTCGGGTTGGAGCCAATCGAACCTGTGCCGATGTCCGCAACAAGCGCGGTGCCCGCCGTCGTCCCATCGGTCGAGTACAGCTCGAGCCCCGTGGCAAGCGTCCTGCCCACAAAGAGCACCTTCGAGCCGAGCGCCACCGGCTCGGAGAAGCCGCCACTGGTCGCGCCCGCGGCGAGGTCCTTGACCAGCACCGTCCCAGCCGCGGTCCCGTCACTGCGCCAGAGCTCCCCGCCGTGCACGCCATCGTCCGCGGCGAACAGAATGCCCCCCGCCGCGGGGTTCTCAATCAGGCTGTTAGGCCAAGACCCAACGGCGCCGGGCGCGATGTCTTTAACAAGGTGCTCGCCCCCCACGGTTCCGTCCGTCGCCCACAACTCGCCCCCCGTTCCGGGCTGGTCGACCGTGAAGTAAAGCTGGCCGCCGGATACCGTCAACTCAACCGGCCCATCGGCGAGCTGAGTGCTCCCAAACGAGGTCAAGGCCTGCGTGCCAGCGGCCGTGCCATCCGTGGACCAGAGCTCGTAGCTCTGCCCGTCCTGGCGGGCGACGAAGTACAAGCGCGCCCCCATCACCTCGGCTTCAAAGAAGCTCGTCCCCGCGACCCCCGGCGACAGGTCGACCACCAACTGCGTGCCAAACACCGTGCCGTCGGTCTTGTATAGCTCGAGCCCCGATGCGGAGCCCTTGGCTGTGAAGTAGGCGTCGCCACCCAACTTGGGAAACTGCCTGGAGCCTGGCACAAGCGTCGAGTAAGCAAAGCCACTTGGCGAAGAGCTCGCACCGAACACGCTCGGATCGATGTCGATCTTCTGGAACGAGGTCTGGGCAGAGGCGAAATCAGCGAAGAGAGCGGTGGCCGCAAAGGCCAAGGCTGCGAACCTTGTGTGTTGCATGGGTTGAATCCAGGCTTGGTTGGAGGGATGTGCGGACGGCCGCGCGAGACCCGGCGAGCAGAGAACGAACCTACCCTCTCGGGCACCTCCCTCTAGGTCCTCCCCAACAGCGTGTAACAGGATAGAAAAGTGAGGCTCGTCTCAATTCAGTGAGCGCTGGGGCGGCGCTGGTTGACGGAATGGACACTCTCTGGGACAGTGGGCCTTGGCTCGCCCCCGTCGCTCCTCACCTAGGTTCCCATGCGCACGCTCCTTTCGCTGTTTGGTCTCGCTGCTCTCGGGCCCTTTGTCGCCGCTCAGACGTGCGAGCTGGTTGCCGACATCAACACCCAGCCGACGGCTCTGTCGTCGTGGCCCGGGGGTGCTGAGGGGGAGACGCCGGTTGAAGTTGGCGGCAGTCATTACTTTCGCGCGTGGACGAAGGCGACTGGCATGGAGCTTTGGCGCACGGACGGCACGACGGCGAGCACGGTCTTGGTCAGCGACATCGTGCCGGGACCGGACAGCTCGGATCCGCGCGAGCTCGTCGAGCACGGCGGCGCGCTGTACTTCACCGCCGAGGATCCGGTGGCGGGCCGCGAGCTGTGGCGCTCGGATGGCACGCCCTCGGGAACGGCGCTGCTTAAGGACATCGGGCCCGGTGTCGCCAACGGGCAGATCGGCGAGTTCACGAGCGTGGGCTCGCGGCTGTTCTTTGTGGCCGACGACGGAGTAACCGGGCTCGAGATTTGGTCGACCGATGGGACGGGCGCGGGGACAAGCTTGACGTCGGATGCGTTCCCGGGACCCGGCACTTTGGCGCCGGCGGACCTGACCGCGGGGCCCGGCGGCGCGCTGGTTCTGTTCGCGGCGGATGTGCCGGGGATGGGGCGCGAGCTTGCCGCTCTCGACACGCAGACGATGACTGCGGCGACGGTCAAGGACATCTGGCCCGGCACCTCTTCATCCTTCCCGACGGACTTGGTGCTGCTTGGTGGCCAGGTGCTCTTCCGCGCGTCGACGCCGGGCACGGGCGGCGAGCTATTCGCCACCGATGGAACGGCGGCGGGCACGCAGCTGGTGAAGGACATTGAAGCGGGCACGATTGGCTCGCTGCCGAGGCTTGGCAACAGCGTCGAGCTTGCGGGCGAGCTGTACTTCGGCGCCGCGGCATCCGGCATCGGCGGCGAGCTGTGGAAGACGGATGGGACGGCAGCGGGTACGACGCTTGCCGCCGATGTGGGCCCGGGGAATCAGTCGGGCGACCCGTCGGACTTGGTCGCGATGAATGGCGAGGTCTACTTCGCGGCGACACAAGCACAGGGCGTGTGGCGCGAGCTGTGGGCGACGAGCGGCACGCCGGGCTCGCTGCGCCTCGTGAAGGACATCGCGGTAGGACCGGCGAGCAATCCGACGGGCCTGACGGTCAGCGGCAACCGGATCTTCTTCCGCGCGTCGAAGGCGCAACAGGACGCCGAACCCTGGGTCAGCGACGGGACCGCCGCGGGCACGCTGCGGCTCGCGGACCTGGCGCCGGGCAACGGCTCTTCCGCGCCGACGGGCTTCGCTGCGCTGCCCGGCGGCAAGGCCGTGTTCACAGCCGCAACGCCTGTCGGCGTCGAGCTGATGCTCAGCGACGGCACACCGGCGGGCACGGTCCTCTTGCGTGACATCGAGCCTGGCACAGGCACGCAATCATCCAGCCCGCTTTCGCTGGCGGCGATCTCGGGGCAAGAGCTTTACTTCACGGCCTACACGCCCGACATCGGGTTCGAGCCGCGGCGCTGGACCGCCGCGGGTGGTGTGCAGCTGATCGCCGAAATCGACCCGGGGTTGACCACGCTCTTTTCGACGGCTAGCGATTTCACCGAGGCTTGGATCGGCGACCACCGACTGACCTTCTTCCGCGGCTTCGAGCCAACTGCCGGATTCGAGCTATGGGTAACCGACGGCACGCCGATGGGCTCCCACCTTGTTACGGACATCAACCCGGGCCTGGCCCAGGGCTTCGTGGACAACTTCCTGCCCGCCCTCGATCGGTTCTTTTTCACGGCGCTCGAAACGGGCGTGGGCTGGGGAATCTGGATCACGGACGGCACGGCCCAAGGGACGCTGGAGCTCGCCAATCTGGGCTTTCAGGGAGTACCTAGCGATCTTGTCGAGTTGGGCGAAAGCGTGCTCTTCTCGTTCGCTGGACCAAGCGGCGACACCGAACTGTGGACCACCGATGGGACTGTGGCTCGAACGCAGTTGCTTGTCGACATCTACTCGGGGGGATCGTCCGCGCCCAGGTTGATGACGCGCGTCCAGGACAAGGTTGTGTTCACGGCTCGCGGAGGCTTCTCAAGCTCGCAGCGCGATCTCTACATCACCGACGGCACGGCGGCGGGCACGAAACCTCTGCTTCCGATCGGCACCGGCCCGCAACTGGTCGAGGCTGGCGGCTTCGTGGAGATGGGCGGCAATGCCTACTTCCTCACGGGCTGGCCCACCCTCGACCTCTGGAAGATCGACCCCATCGCCGAGACCGCGACCCTCGTCACGGTGGTCACGGGCTCGGGGTTCGCGATCGGTCAACCCCAGCTCACGGCGACGCACGACAAGCTGTTCTTCCGGCTGCCGTTCAAAGATGCGCAGGGCAACGACCTTGGAAGGGAGCTGATCGTCTCCGATGGCACGGCGGCGGGCACGCACCTTGTGGCGGACCTTGCGCCTGGCTCCGACAGCAGCTACGCGACCGAGTTGGTGCCGGCGAATGACGCTGTGTACTTCACGCTTGATGCGGGCCAGCTGAGCAGTCAGGTCGACCTGGCGGCCGAGATCTACTTCACGGACGGCACGGCGGCCGGCACCTACCAAGTATGTGCGCGCCCGGCGGGTGTGCTTCCCAAGAAGCCCACGACACCGCTCTCGAGCGCGCCGACGGACTTGACCCTCGCCGGCGGCAGCCTGTTCTGGAGCGCAAGCGATCCAAACGGCGTCGGCCGCGAGCTGTTCCGCATCCCGCAGCCGGGCGGCCACACGGTGGTGCTCGAGCCCTCGGGCTCCGGGCAGCGCATCCGCTCGAACGACCCGGTCCTTGGCACCACGCTGACGGTCACCGGTTCGCTTGGCTCGACAACCGACGTGAGCGTGCTGGTCATGAGCGCGCCGGTCGCCGCGCCGCACACGGCGCTTGTGGCTTATGGAAGCGCGGCGTGGGTCGAGCTCGCCAGCCTCTCGGTGCTAGCCGCAACCGCGACGCCCGACTGGACCTACAGCTCGGTGCTGCCGGCAACGCCAGCGCTCGCGGGTGCCCAGTTCACGCTGCAGTCGTGGACCCTCGCTGGCCCCGCGGTCTTCCCGGCCGCAACCAGCAACGGACTGACAATCGTGCTGGGCAACTGACGCGAACAGTTCCGCGCCGCACACGCGAGCACTTCCTCAAGAACGCCAACAAGGCGCCGACCTTGCGGTCGACGCCTTGTTGGCGTTCTGCTGCTAGAGGTCTAGTTCCCGAGGACCAAGCGGTAGCCGTTGCTGCTCTCGGCGGGTGCGAAGCCAGCTGGCAGGAACCACGCTTGCGCGTTCACCTCGAGCCCCATGAGGCCCGGACCAGCGGGGATCGCCACCGATGCGCTCCAGCTTGGCGCCATGCTGGCGCCAAGGATCGAGACCGTTGCGAGGTCCAACCACGAGGCGTTAGCAGGCAGCATCAGGGTCGCCGAAGGGCCAGCCGGCGCGCTGACTCCGATCAGGCCAAGCGACCCAAAGGGTGCGCCTTCGACCGAGGCCACAAACGTCTGCCCCACGACCGGGGCGGTGACCGAGAGTGCGCCCTCGCTGCCACCGAAGCCAAGGTCAACGGCGTGCGCGTGCGGCAGCTCGTAGCGGTACAACTCGTGGTCGCCATCCGTGCCCGTTGCGGTGAACATCAGGCCGCCAGCTGCCAGGGTGACGTAACTAGGAGCCGAAGTTTCGGGGCCCGCAACCAACTCGCCGACCAGGGTTGTCCCCGCAAGCGTGCCGTCAGTGACGAAGAGTTCAGCACCGGTCGCCGGCGTGAATCCAACGAAGTACAACTTGTCGCCGGCCGCCACCATCTCCGACGCATGGCCGCTCTCGAGTCCGGGGTTCGAGTCCACGACCATCTGCGCTGTCGTGCCATCGAAGGACCACAGCTCGTCGCCGTGAAGTGCGTCAAACGCCTCGAAGTACAACTTGCCGTTTAGGAAGACCGAGGCCACAGGCTGGGAGTACGGAATCACGAGACTCGCGGCTTCAAGAGTCCCTGCGGGCGTGCCATCGGTCTGCCACAACGAGCGCTTGAGCAGCGGGCCAGAGTTCGCGAAGAAGTACGCCACGTCCCCATCGGTGTTGAACGAGACGGACTTCGAGTTCGCCGCACCCGGCTTCACGTCAGCCAGCATCACAGTCCCCGCCGCGGTTCCATCCGACGCCCACGGCTCGAAGCCGTGCACACCGTCTTGCGCCGTGAACAGAAGCTGCCCTTCGAAGGTCGCAAGCTCACCCGGGCCCGAGCCTCCCGCAGGGTTGATGTCCGCCACCATGTGCGTGCCGGCTGCAGTCCCGTCCGAGACCCAGAGCTCGACACCATGCACGCCATCATTGCCACGGAAGTACAGCTTGTCGCCGAGGACTATTGCTGCGCTCAGGTCGCTCCCCAAAGGACCGGGGTTGATGTCCATCACCATCTGCGTGCCCGCGGCCGTCCCGTCTGTGGTCCACAGCTCGCGTCCGTGCGCCGAGTCGACCACGGACAGGAACAAGACGCTCTGGTTCGCGGCAAGCGGTGAGATCATGACCTCGCCCAGATCGACAACCTGGCTCGTCCCCGCTTCGGTTCCATCCGTGTGGAAGATGTCCGAGTCAAGGGCATCAAGCGTTAGGAAGAGGAACATGTCCAAGTGATCGCCGAGCCACGCGGAAGTCACGACCGGGCCGGTCTGAGCGAGGGTCGCCACCGATGCCAACTCGCTTGAAATCAAAGTCGCGCCCGATGCCTTGTTCCAACGGCGAATCGTCGGGCCGACACCAAACTGGGTCGAAGTGAAGTAGAAGTCGTCGCCACCCACAACCCCGAAGTTCTTGGGCTGCGATTCGAAGGGAACCTGGAGCGAAGCGAGGTCCACAAGTAGGTGCGTTCCCGCGGAGGTGCCGTCGGTGACAAACAGCTCCTCACCAAAGGTCGTGCTGGCTCCGGCGAAAACGATCGAGCCTCCGCCGACGGGGGTGAGTCGCTGATCGGCGGACGTGGTGTTCTCGGCAACAAGCTGCGTGCCCGCCGTCGTGCCGTCGCTGACCCATAGATCGTCCGCCGCACTGAAGTAGGCGAGGCCGCCTTGGACAAGCGCGTCCTTCGGTGAGCTCGAGTTTGCGATCACGGCCGTGCCACTCGTCAGCGTGCCCGGCGCGAGGTCCTTGACAAGAGACACGCTCGAGCCGGTCAACCTGTAGAGCTCGGTTCCGACGTTCACGGGGTCGAGTCGCATGCTCATCAGGAGGCCTGTGGGAAGCGCCCCAAGCAGACTCACCTCTGAGCCCACGGGCCCAATGTTTGCATCGACCACGAGGCCCGTCCCCAAGAGGGTTCCGTCCGTCACGAAGAGCTCGCGGCCCGTGCCGAACGTCTCCGCAGTGAAGTACAGCTTGCCTGGGGAGAAGCCCGCCGCCGTCAGGTGCGGCATCGATCCAAAAGGCCCTGCCTGCAGATCCGCCAACAGCTGCGTGCCCGCCGTCGTGCCATCCGTGATGAAGAGCTCGACACCCTCCGCCATTGTGCCAGCCGTGAAGACGATGTCCGCGCCAAGCCGCATCGGCTGGTCGAAGCCCGCGCCAATGGAGCCCGGCTCAAGATCGCTCAACAGCTGCGTGCCCGAAGGCGAGCCGTCGCTTGCCCAAATCTCAGAGCCATGGACACCATCATGTGCTTGGAACAGAAGCTGCGTGCCCGCCGCATTGCTCACCAGGTTCTTCGGGTTCGAGCTGGCTGCCCCCAGTTGGATGTCCTTAACGATCCCGGTGCCGGCCGCAGTGCCATCGGTGCGGTACAGCTCGAATCCAGTGCTGGCCCGGCCTGCGCGGAAGTAGACGAGCTGCCCAACGCGAGTCAACCGCGAGGGATTCGTGCCAAACGATCCCGGCTCGATGTCCGCCAGCAGGTGCGTGCCCGCCGGCGTCCCGTCGCTAGTCCAAAGCTCGGTGCCGTGCACGCCATCGCGCGCCGCAAAGATCAGCTTGCCGTTCAGCTCGACGGCTTCGTTGACAAGCGAGCCAACCGTGCCCGGATAAATGTCCTTCAGGAGAAGGGTGCCCGCGGCGGTGCCATCCGTGAAGTACAGCTCGCGCCCAGCGGCGTCGCTGTGCGCGGTGAAGAACCAACCACCAGCGGCCTCGGCCAGTTGAGAGCTCCCCTCGACGTTCTGCAGAACCTGCATCCCCTGGGGCGACGACGAGCTGCCAACCAATGTCGGGTCCACATCGATCTTGACAAACGGAGACTGGGCTAGAGAGGGAAGCGAAGCGAGAGCGAGTGTGCCCACCAAAAGGTGGGCTCCAAGTAAACGAGTCATGTGGTCAAGGCCTTCAACAAGGATGGAAGCGGTCTCTGAAAGTTCGGGGGGAACGCAGAGGGAATCGTCGCCGGCGAGTTGTGCGTGTCTCGTCGAGCGAAAGGCTTATGCAAGAGTTGTGCCGGTGCGGGAGCACACCTCAAAGGATAAGTCCGCTCGCCCTGAGGTTACCCATGCGTACCAGGTGTGCCCCCTTGCGCTTTGTCCGTGTTTTCAAAGCGGTTCCCGGCCGTGATTCTCGAAGCGCGTAACCGCAGCGCGAACGACTGGTAGCCCATGTGAGTTCTTCCCCCACCCCCTTGCGGCTTCGCACCATGCGGTACTTGACCTCGCCCCTGGCTCTCTTCGTTTTGGCTCTTCCACAGCTCGCCACTGCCCAGACCTGCGACTTGGTCGCCGACATCAACACCAGCCCCGTCCCGTTGTCTTCGTGGCCTGGCGGGGCCGAGCGCGAGGCGCCGGTCGAATTGGCCGGGGCCTTGTACTTTCGAGCCTGGACCAAAGCGACCGGGATGGAGCTGTTCCGGACCGACGGCACGACCTCGAGTACGGTCCTGGTGGCCGACATCCTGCCGGGGCCGAGTAGCTCAAACCCGCTGCAGCTGACCGCGCACGCGGGCCGGCTGTACTTCACCGCCGAGGATCCGATCGCGGGCCGCGAGCTGTGGTCATCGGACGGGACCGCGGCGGGGACCTCGCGCGTCAAGGACATTGGACCGGGCGCCGCGGACGGTCAGATCGGCGAGCTCGTGAGCGCGGGCTCGCGGCTATTCTTCGTGGCCGACGATGGTGCGACGGGCCTCGAGGTCTGGTCGAGCGACGGGACCGCAATGGGCACGCAGCTCGTGGCCGACGTGCTGCCCGGACCCGCATCGCCCGAGCCGGCTTGGCTAGTGTTCGATGCCGTGGGCAGCCGCATGTATCTGAGCGCCACGCTTCCGGGCCTCGGCCGCGAGGTGGCCTTTGTCGACACGCAGACGATGCAGCCAGGGCTGCTCAAGGACATCGTGCCGGGTGCGGCGTCGTCCGAGCCTGAACAGCTGGTGATGCTGGGCAGCAAGCTGCTATTCCGAGCGCTCGATCCCACCACGGAGTACGAGCCGTGGGTCAGCGATGGGACTGCGGCGGGGACCACGCTTTTGCTCGATATCAAGGCGGGCGCTGCGGGGTCGTATCCGAAGCTCAAGGATGGAGCGGTTTTGGGCAATGAGCTCTTCTTCGCAGCATCGGAGGGCGTGAACGGGACGGAGCTCTGGAAGACAGATGGCACGGCGGGGGGGACCCAGCTGATGACCAACATCTCGCCTGGCAGCATGTCGAGCCACCCGGCCGACATCGTCGCCATGGGCCACGAGGTCTACTTCTCAGGCCACGAGAGCCTGGGTGTCGAGCGCGAGTTGTTCGCGACAGCGAGCACGCCTGGGTCTGTGCGCTTGGTGAAGGATCTCAGGCCCTACGGCTCTTCGGATCCGACCGATTTGGTCGTCAGCGGTAGCCAGCTCTTTTTCATGGCCACGGAGAAGCCGGGTGAATACACGCCCTGGGTCAGCAACGGAGCGACCGCCGGTACGCTGCAGCTCATGCCTTCCTTCCAAGGAGACACGATCCTGAATGCACCCGCAGGCTTCGCGGCTTTGCCTGGCGGAGGGGTGGCGTTCTCGGCACTTGGCTCACTCGGAGTCGAGCTCTTCTCCAGCGACGGTACGCCGGCTGGGACGGGGATCCTCGCAGACATCGCTCCCACATTGTCCACAGGCTCTTCCTCGCCGAGCGGGCTTACGACCATCAACGGCCAAGAGCTCTACTTCGCAGCCTTCACGTCCGGCACCGGCCGTGAGCTCTGGCGCGGGAGTCCTGCGGGTGCCGTGCGGCAGGTCCTCGACATTGCGTCGGGTTCAAGCTCCAGCGATCCGAAGTGGATCACGCAGACTTGGCTTGGGGACCACGCGTTGACCTTCTTCCAAGCCGACGACGGGGTACTGGGCAACGAGCTCTGGGCCACCGACGGAACAGCCGCGGGAACCCAACTCGTCAAAGACATCTACCCCGGCGCCGACAAGAGCCTGCCGTCTGACCTGACAGGTGCCCTCAACCGGCTCTTCTTCATCGCGAAGGATCCGTCCCTCGGTAGCTCGCTATGGGTTTCCGACGGAACGCAAAGCGACACGCTGGTTCTCTCGCCACCGGGGCTTAGCGCCAGCGGAGGCCAGCCCAACCAACTCCTCGAGCTTGGCGAGCAGCTGCTCTTTGTTCGCAAGGACGTCAACGGCGACCGTGAACTCTGGGCCACGGACGGGACCCTCGCTCGCACGAAGAGGGTGTTTAATGTCAACCCACTCATCTCGTCGAAGCCTGAGCGGCTGACGCGTATCGATGACCAAGCTGTCTTCGTCGCATCGCTCGGGCTCCAAGCCGGAGCCAACAGCATCTGGGTCACCGATGGCTTTGCGGCCGGCACCGTGCAGGTCACGCCGACCGGCTCCGCTCCGATTCTGGTGAACGCGTCGCCCTTCGTGGAGCTCCACGGCCAAGCCTACTTCGTGACGATGGGGAGCCCGGGTATCGAGCTCTGGACCATTGACCCCACCGCCGCCACGACGAGCAAGGTGGCGACCGTGAGCACGTCCATCTTCCCAACCACGAACTACAAACTGACAGCGACCAACGACGAGCTCTTCTTCCGAGCCTCGATGCAGAGCTCGACCGGCGAGGAGCTCGGCCACGAGCTTGTCATCTCCGACGGAACGCAAGCGGGAACACGACTTGTCGCGGACCTCTCTCCGGGCGTGGCGAGTACCAACCCGACCAACATCACTCCCGGCGGTGGCGGCGTCTATTTCTCGCCCCTCACGGGATGGGCCGGCCCCGGAATCGCCGCGCTCCCAGAGCTCCACTTCAGTGACGGAACCGCGCTGGGAACTTACATGGTCTGCCCCAGTCTGCCGGGCGACTCCGCCACCACGCCAACGGTGCCCATCTTGAGCTACCCCACCGAGCTCACCTTCGCCGGCGGCAGCCTCTTCTGGAGCGCGAACGATCCCAACGGATCCGGCGTCGAGCTCCACCGCATGCCGCAGTCGGGCGGCCACGCGATGGTGCTCGAGCCCTCGGGCTCGGGGCAGCGCATCCGATCCAACGATCCGATCCTTGGCACCACGCTGACGGTCACCGGTTCGCTTGCATCGACAACCGACGTCAGCGTGCTGGTCATGAGCGCGCCCGTCGCGGCGCCGCACAGCACGCTCGTCGCTTACGGCAGCGCGGCGTGGGTCGAGCTCGCCAGCCTCAGCGTCCTCACGACGACGGCCACCTCCAACTGGACCTACACAACGGCGCTGCCCGCCACGCCCGCCCTCGCGGGCGCCAAGTTCACGCTGCAGTCGTGGACCCTCAAGGGCCCGACCGCGCTGCCCGCCGAGACCAGCAACGGCCTGACAATCGTGCTCGGCAACTAGCCGCGCGCCCCCAGGCGAGCATGCAAATCCCGCCAGATAGCAAACCACTTGACATGGAACCCGCCCCCGCTCGTAGTGGCGCGCGGAGAGAACCCCCCCCCGTTCTCCGGGGCCGCAACTCGGCGACCCCCACCCTCACGATTTGACCTATGACTGTTCCCAAACTGGCTCGCCTTGCGATCCCCTTGCTTGCCCTTGCCACCTCTAGCTGCGTGTTTGCCGTTGGAGGCACACACTCGGACGACACGGGCTTCGACGATGGCTTTTACGGCATGGACGAGGGCCGCCAGCCCGACCACTTCCCAGGCCAAGGCCTTCCGCTCATGGTTGCGCCTTGGGAAGGTGTCTCCTCGTCGGGCCTCGAGATCACTGGCGTAGGCTACTCCAGCAACGACGATGGGCCCTCTGAATCCGACGCGCGCAACGCGGCGCTGGCCGACGCGCACGAGCGTGCGAAAATCATGGTCGGCGCCAGAGAGTTCATGCTGCTCGAGAAGCAGACCTACAGCGCGACGAGCGACACCGACCTTGGCGTCAAGGTTCTCTACGGCATCATGATGTAAGCGGCGCGCCTCACGGCAAAACAGCGGCGGGCGGCTCCTCATTTCGAGGGGCCGCCCGCCGCTTTCCTTTGCGTACTTGTCGCTGGGACTCAGTCGCCCAGCACAAGCCGCAAGCCGTTGCTTGTCGAGGCCGGCAGCGTGCCGGCGGGAAGGAACCAGACCTGCGCGTTAATCTCGAGACCCGACAGCGCGGGAACAAGCGGCACCGAGATAGGGATCGACCAGGTCTGCGCAAGGCTACTGCCCAAGATCGTGAGGCCAACCGGTGACAGCCACGAGGCGTTCCCCGGCTGCACCAAGAGCGCCGTGGGAGCGGCCGGTACGCTAAGAGCCAAGACACCGACGGCCCCGGTGGGTGCGTGCTCGACGGTCGCAATCGCCGTGCTGCCAAGCACGGGCGCCGTCGCCGTCAACTCGGCGCCGCTGCCGCCGAATCCAAGCTCGAGCACGTGCGCGTCCGAGATCTCCAAGCGGTAGAGCTCACGGTCCTGATCGAGAGCCCGCGCGCTGAAGAGCAGGTCGCCGCCCACTACCGTCAGGTCCCTGGGCGTACTGCCCGTAGCCCCTATCGCGACTTCGGCCGCCAGATGGGTGCCCGCGGCGGTCCCGTCGGAGACGAAGACCTCGTTCCCGGTCAGTGAAGTCGTGCCACTGAAGTACACGTGATTCCCCACGGGCGTGATGAAGTGCGCATGGCCAGCACCAAGGCCGGGCTCAAGGTCCTTCACCATCGCACTCGTAGTGCCGTCGAAGACCCACAGTTCCTTGCCGTGGAGCGTGTCCTCGGCCTGGAAGAACAACTTGCCGCCAGCCACGGCTGCATGCACATCAAACAGCCCCTCGGCCAAGACATCCGCGACCTTGGACGTGCCCGCAGGCGTGCCATCCGTGCGCCAGACGTCGCGATCAAGAGCGGCACCATCGCTCGCGAAGAAGTAGGCCACAGGGCCTGCCGGCCGGAACGAAACGGGATAGGACGAGTCCTGCCCCGCAAACACGTCCGCAAGTTGAACGGTGCCCACCGGCGTGCCATCGGTAATCCACGGCTCGAGCCCGGACACGCCGTCCCACGCCGCGAACAAAGCGCGGTCGCCATACGCCGTCAGGTTGCCGATGTTCGGGTGTCCGGTCGGGTTCAGGTCGACGACCATGTGCGTGCCGACGCTCGTCCCGTCCGAGATCCAGAGCTCGCGCCCATGCACCCCGTCGTCGGCCACGAACAAGAGGCGGTTCCCCGCAACAACCGCATCCCTCAGCCCGCTGCCGGAGCTACCGGGCCAGATGTCCTTCAGCAGAGTCGGACCCGCGGGGCTCCCATCCGAGGTCCAAAGCTCGGTGCCATGGAGACCATCATCAACGGCCACAAACAGGTGCGTAGTGCTTGCGCCCAACACGGACTTGACCGCGGCACCGGTCCCGAAGTTCATGGCCACGCTCGTCCCGACCGCGGTGCCATCGGTATGCATCAGCTGGAAATCGGCGGAGCTAATCTCGGCGGTAAAGAAGCGATCCTCATGATCGCCTAGCCATGCCGCCGCCACGCGAGGCTCAGGCTCGCCCATCGAGAAGTTGAGGTCCAAGTTCTCCGTCAGCTGCGTCACGCCATCGGCAACGCTCCACCGGAACATGACGGTCGACTCTAGATAGCGTTGACCAACAAAGTAGAGCTGGTCGCCATCGACGACCTCGAAGCGCTTCGGCGAAGACTGCACGGGCACGATGTTGGGGCTGAGCTCGAGGACCAGGTGAGCATCCGTGGGCGCCGACGTTGTGCGGTAGAGCTCGCGGCCAGACGCGGGCTCGAAACCGACAAAGACCACGTCTGTGGGCGAGATCGGGGTCGGCCAGTCGGCGGTGCTACTGGCATGAACTTTCGCTGTGCCGCTCGTCGTGCCGTCGGTCACCCAGAGGGAGACGCCATCGGCGAACGAGAAGCTGTCGAAGTAGAGACGCCCGCCAACGGCAGCTGGATTCGAGATCACGCTGAAAGCGGGAACAGAGGCCGAGAACCACGGGATGTTGCCCGGTGACATGTCCTTCACCAAGCTAAGGGTCGTGCCGTTCACACGGTAGAGCTCCATGCCGATCACGGCCGGATCCGCCACGAGATTCAGAAGCATCGAGCCACCAGCGACGCCGAGTGGCAGCGGCAGTGAGCTTTCGGGGCCGGGGTTCGCATCCGCCACCAGCGAAGTTCCCGCCACCGTTCCGTCGGTCACATATAGCTCGCGTCCAAGCGGCGCGGTATGCGCCGATAGGTACAGCAGGCCACCCATCACGCCATCGGGAACTAAGCTCGGATCGGAGTCGAGCGCGCCCGGCTCGATGTCCAACAGGAGTTTTGTCCCGCCGGGCGTTCCGTCGGTCACAAAGAGCTCACTACCCGTAGCCGCGGTCGAAGCCCGGAAGGCCACGCGCCCGCCCACGGCGACCGGCTCTTCAAAGCCGGCACCTTGCGCGCCCGGCTCGAGGTCGAGCACAAGCTGCGTGCCCGCTAGCGTTCCATCGCTGCTCCAAACCTCCACACCGCGCACGCCATCGTCCGCCCGAAGGAGAATGCCCGCGCCGTTTGGGTTGGGAATCATCGACGCAATCAACGACGAGTCTGGCCCTGGGTTGATGTCCATCACGAGATGGGTGCCGGGGCTCGTCCCATCCGAGACGTACAGCTCCATGCCTTCGTTTGCCGAGGTCGCGATGAAGAAGAGCTGCCCACCGGCAACCGTCAGCTGCGCGGGACTCGAGCTCCCAGAGCCGCTGACGAGATCGGCCAAGAGCTGCGTGCCCACCACCGTGCCATCGCTGACCCAGAGCTCGTCACCCGCGACTCCATCGTCTGCGTTGAGATACAAGAGTCCGCCCATCGCGACGAACTCGCGGATGCCCGAACCTGTCGCCCCAACGATGATCTCCTTCACGAGCGTCGTTCCAGCGGCCGTTCCGTCTGTGGAGTACAGCTCACGCCCCAAGCCTTCAAGTTCGGCGGTGAAGTAGGCCTTGCCCCCAATCACGGGGAACTGATGAGAGCCGGGCAAGGGCGTGGCGACGAGGCTGCCGAGGAGATTCGAGTGCTCGCCAATCACGGTTGGCGCGACATCGATCTTGGTCAAAACTCCTTGGCCAAACGAGGCTGCGGCTCCGGCTGCGAGAATGGCGAGTGCCAACGCGAGACGATGGATTCCCATGGGAGTCCTCCTAATTGTGGGGGCGAAAGGTGGAGGTGAGCCGAGCAAGACTCATGCGGCTCTTCCTCGGGCAATTGAGCTACCAACGACCGACCAATTTGTTACACGAATGTAGCAGGGAAGCGCGCAGCCGTGTGGTCAGCTCCCAAGAACAAGCCGCAGGCCGTTGCTCGTGTCGGCGGGTAGGAGACCCGGGGGGAGGCTCCACATCTGGAGGTTCACCTGAGCGCCGATCAGACTGGGTGTGGCGGGAACTTGAACGGTGGTCGTCCATGTAGCTTGGCTGCTCGCGCTCATCAATTGAACGCTGAAGAGGTCGATCCAGCTAGCGCTTGCCGCAGAGACGAAGGCGGCATTCGGTCCCACGGGGTTGCTGAGGAGGAGCAGGTTGATCGCGCCGAGTGGTGCGCCCGTGACGGTCGCCTGCATGTTGCTGCCAAGCGCCGGGGTCGTGGCCGTCAGCCGCGGGCCGTTGCCTCCGAAGCCCAACTCGAGCACGTGGGCGCCGGGCAAGGTGTAGCGGTACAGCTCGACCTCGAGGTCCTGACCCGCGGCGACGAACAACAGGTCGCCGCCCACCAAGGTGAAGTCCGAGGGACTCGACGAGCCGGGGCCAGGCTGGATGTCGAGTGCAAGCTGCGTGCCCAAAGGGGTGCCATCCGAGACGAACAGCTCGAAACCTGTCGCCGGCGTCTCGGCGCGGAAGTACACGCGCTCGCCGCAGGCAGTAAAACCACTCGGCACGCTCGACCCGACCCCGGGAACCAGGTCCGCTGCACCACTCGCCGTTTGCCCGTCGAAGACCCACGGCTCGTTGCCCGCGGCGGGATCCGAAGCTGCAAAGAACAGCTTGCCCCCGGCCCAGGCCGCATCGACATCGCCGTAGCCCGGCACGTCGACGGTGGCGGCCTTCGAGGTTCCAACCGGCGTCCCGTCCGTGCGCCACAGCTCGCGGCCGATCACCGCATCGTCGTCCGCAAAGAAGTAGCACAGCGCATCGGCCACGACGAACGCGACCGACTTCGAGCTCTCGCCCCCTGGGCGCACATCGGCAAGCAGCTTTGTCCCCGCAAGCGTGCCATCGGTGACCCAAGGCTCGGCGCCATGCACGCCATCGGTTGCGGTCAAGAGCAAGAGCTCGCCAAACGCCGTCAAGTGGTTGATCCCCGCGTTGCCGGCCGCGTTGATGTCGGCGACTTGCACAGTCCCCGCCAGCGTGCCGTCGGTGGTCCACAGCTCGCTGCCGGAGATGCCGTCGTTCGCGCGGAAGTAGAGCTTCCCGCCCATCGCCAGCGCCGCGCCGATCCCACTCGACGCCGCTCCCGGGTTGAGGTCCACAACGAGACTCGTGCCCGCCGCCGTGCCGTCGGTGCGCCACAGCTCGCGCCCGTGAACGCCATCGTCCGCGCGAAAGAGCTGCCATCCCGAGGCAGTCCCAAGCATGTCGAGCCAGACCATTGAACCGCCGAAATCCGTAACCTCGACCGTGCCCGCCGCGGTCCCGTCGGTGTGCATCAACAGCCGTTTGTTCTGCGGCGAGAGCGCCGTGAAGAAGCGGTCTTCGTGGTCGCCAAGCCAGGCCGCATCCACACCGCGCACCGGCGTCTGCAGCGCCTCGTCCTTGGGCCAGCTCCAGTCGCCGGTCATGTCCGTGAGCCCGTCGAAGGCCCGCCAGCGCATCAGCGAGTCCGGCTTCTGCGCAGCATCCGCGGTGAAGTACAGCTCGCTCCCATCAACGACCGCGAGCTTGCGCGGCAAGGAACTAAGCCCGTCGATTTCGGCGTGCAGGTTCTGGTAAACCCGACTCCCTGCGGGCGTCCCATCGGTTGTGAACAGCTCCTCGCCAACGCTCGCACTCCAGCCCGAAAAGTAGAGCTCGCTGGGTCCGTACGCCGTCAAGAAACGCGGCTCGTGAGTCTCGCTCTCGAACAGCGCCGAGGTGCCAGCACTTGTCCCGTCCGTCACCCAGAGGCCGGTCTCGCCACTCGCCCCTTCCGCGTCGAAGTACACCCGCCCACCGGCGACAAGTCCCTCGCGGGGATTCGACGAGGCGCCGGGACCAGCCGCCAGATCGTGCACCAGCCTCAGCCCGGCCGCACCAAACGCATACAGCTCGCGCCCCACCGCGGGATCCACGCGCAAGCTCATGTAGAGCTCGCCCGCCACGGCACCCAACAGCTCGGGATTCGAGCTGCCCGGACCCACAACGCCGTCGAGCGCAAGTTGCGTTCCCGCGGGCGTCCCGTCCGTGACGTACAGCTCGGTGCCCAAGGCTGCAGTCGTCGCCGTGAAGTACAGCTTGGTCCCGTCGAGCCCCGCTTCGTGCAGCTTGATTTTGGAGCTCTTGCTGCCGGGCTCAATGTCCGCAAGCAGCATGGTCCCCGCCGCCGTCCCGTCCGTGACATACAGCTCCTCGCCAAGCGCACCCGTCTTACCCAAAAAGATGACCCGATTGCCAAGCGCCACCGGCCTCTCGAAACCACCACCCTTCGTCCCGGGCGCGAGCTCGGTCACGAGCTGCGTCCCGGCGGCCGTCCCGTCGCTGCGCCAGAGCTCCTGGCCATGAAACACATCGTTTCCGCTGAACAGCACACCAGACCCGTTCGGGTTGGCAATCAAGGAGTGCGGGTTCGCGTTGAGCGGGCCGCTGATCAGCTCCTTGACAAGCCCGGTCCCCGCAAGCGTCCCGTCGGTGACGAACAGCTCTTCACCTAGACCAAACTGGATCGCCGTAAAGAACATCAGGTTGCCGGCGGACGTCAAATTCCGGGGGGCATCGGTCTTCACCCCGGGGTTCAAGTCGAGGAATTGGAACGTTCCCAAAGGGGTCCCATCGGAGACCCACAGCTTCGAGACTCCAGGGGTCTTCGCCACGACGAAGTAGACCCAATTCTGGAACGCAACGATCTCGGTGATCTTCGTGTCCGCCAGCCCGTACACGATGTCCGCAAGCAACTCGGCCTTGCCCGCCTTGGGATCCAGCGCGTACAGCTCGCGCCCGAACGGCTTCGTCTGTGCCGTGAAGAACAGCTTGCCGCCGGCCTCGGTGAAGCGCCGGACGTGGGTCTGATCGTAGTCGGGATTCGCGCTCCCAAGCGGAGACGAGGACACACCACTCAGCAAGGCGCTCGCATCGATCTTCGTCAGATTCGACTGCGCGAAGAGCGGCGTGGCGGCGAAGCACAGGGCGGAGAGACAGAAAGCAATCGAGCGAGTCAACATGGCATTCAGCGATCAGGGAGTCATGAAGGAGACCCCACTCTGAACGCCGCCCGTGCCCCGGCGCTACGACAATCCGCAATCAACGCGTCCCATGCCTCAGAACGCGCGACAAACAAAAGGGCGGCCCCTCCACAGCTGGAGGGGCCGCCCGCAAGTCCAGAGGCCTAGGGCCTCCTTCACCTATCAGTTTCCGATCACAAGCTGAAGACCGTTGCTGGTCGACGCCGGGAGGCCGGAGCCCGGAATCGCCCAAGACTGCAGGTGCACTTGGCCACCGACAAGCGCCGGTGTGGCGGGGACCGCAGCCGTCGTCGCGAAGCTCGGCGTCAGGAAGACGTTGAGGATCGAGTACGTCAGCGGGTCAATCCACGAGACGCTGTTCACGTTTGTCAGGAAGCTCGCGGGCCCGTTCGTTGGCGCGCTCATCATCAAGAGGCCGATCGAACCGACGGGCGCGTTCTCGACGCTGATGGCGACGGTCGAACCCAGCAGGGGGAAGTCCGCGCTCAGCACCGAGCCGTTACCGCTCAGTCCAAGGTCTTGCGTGTACGCGCCGGCGGTGGGCACGTGGTACAGCTCTTTGCCGAGGTACGCGTCGTCCGCTTTGAAGAACAGGTCGCCCGCGTTCATCATCAGGTCCGTCGGTCCACTCGAAACCGCGCCGGGGAAGATGTCACACACAAGCGTCGTGCCCGCGGCGGTGCCGTCGCTGAAGTACAGCTCCGAGCCGCTCGGCCCAGTGGCCTTGAAGTAGATCCCCGTGCTCGCGGCCGCGAAGTAGCTCGGCGTCGCCGACGAGGTTCCCACGTTGATGTCCGTCACAAGGGCCGTACCCAGAGTCGTGCCATCAGAAGTCCACAGCTCGCGCCCGACGGTTGCCGGGTCGTAAGCCGAGAAGAACAGCTTGCCGTTCGAGACCATCATGTTCGCCGGCGAACCACTCGAAGAGCCCGGGCGCGTGTCGGCCACCATCGTGGTACCGGCGGCGGTCCCGTCAGTCTTCCACAGCTCGGATCCGTTCGTGCCATCGTTGGCCTCGAAGAACAGCTCGCCGTTATAGGTCGCGAAGTCGTTCGGGCCCGAGCCAGAAGTGCCGGGTCGGATGTCGATCAGAAGCTGCGTGCCAAGGGCGGTGCTATCGGACTCGAAGAACTCGGTGCCCGTGTTGCCATCGTTGGCAACGAACAGAAGCTTGCCATTGAACTCCATGAAGTTCGCCGGGCTGCTGCTGTTGGGAGTGCCACCGGTTGAGGCTCCCGGGTAAAGGTCGACAAGCATGTTCGTCCCAAACGGGCTGCTATCCGAGATCCACGCCTCGCGGCCGTTGACGCCGTCATCACCGCGGAACACAAGGTCGGGCCCGAAGGCTGCGAATTGCGACGGGAAGCCGCTGTTGGGCGTACCGCTCGTGCTGACACCGGGGTTGATGTCCACCACCATGTACGTTCCCGCCGTGGTCCCGTCCGTGCGCCACATCTCAGTACCCGCGATGTCGTCCTTCGCCGAGAAGTACACGGCTTTGTGCACGGGGTGAGAGAAGAAGCCGCTTGGGCCCGCGCTCGAGCTACCAGTGCGGATGTCCTTGAGCATGAAAGTACCGGCGGCGGTGCCATCGGTGACCCAGGGCTCGTTACCGCTCGTGCCGTCGTTGGCCTCGAAGAAGGTCAAGAGCTTGCCGCCGATGTAGGCGGTGTGGAACTCGTTGATGGAGCTGTTCGAAGAGCCGGGGTTGACATCAGCGATCAAGGTGAGGCCGGCCAACGCATCCCAGCGGTACAGCTCTTCGCCGATCACGCCGTCGTTGATCAGAAGCAGCATGTACTGCCCGTCGACGGAGTGCATGTCGTCCGGGTTCGCGTCACCCGTGATCGTGTTGTTGTCAACTTCGGCAAGCAGAGTCGTTCCCGCAGTCGTGCCATCGGTGATCCAGAGCTCTTCGCCCTGCACCGTCGTCTTAGCGGTGAACATCATCTGCGTCGGCGAGATCGGCGTGAACCAATCCGGCGTCGACCCAGTTGTTCCGGGCTCGATGTCCTTCACCAGAGTCGTCGAGACGCCATCGGTCTTCCACAGTTCGTAGTCCGAGCTGGAGCTACGCGCCTTGAAGAACAGCTCGCCGCCCGAGATCATCAGGTTGTTGCCCGAGAAGGACACACCGTCGCTCGCACCGCCTTGGATGTCGGCGACCAGAGTCGTGCCCCCGAACGTCCCGTCGGTGCGCCACAGCTCGCGCCCGTTGGCCGAGTTGTCGTCGGCCGTGAAGTACAAAAGCCCGTTGTAGACAAGCATGTCACCGGGGTTCGAGCTTCCAACCACGTCGATGTCCTTGACCTCGACCGTGCCGAGCGCCGTGCCGTCGGTCTTGTGCAGCTCGGACCCGTTCGGCCCGGTCGCGCGGAAGTACAGCTCGCCGCCGAAGTCCGCGAAGTAGTTCAGGTTCACCGAGCCCGAGCCGCCGCCCGGGTTGATGTCGGCCACTTGGCTGGTTCCAAGCGCTGTGCCGTCGGTCTTCCAGAGCTCGGTGCCCGTCGTACCATCGCTTGCGCTGAAGTAGACCTCGCCGTTCCAGTGGATCATGTAGTCGGGGTTCGACGACGACGTCCCGGGGTTGATGTCCGTGATCATCAAGGTGCCGGCGGCCGTGCCGTCCGACTCCCAAAGTTCCGTGCCGTTCGTGCCGTCGTTCGCGCGGAAGAGCAGCTTCGTTCCGGTCGGGTCCAACGTGATCTCACTGACGGAAGAGCTCGAGGAGCCCGGCCGAATGTCCTTCACCATCTGCGTTCCAACAGCCGTGCCGTCGGAGACCCAAAGCTCGGTGCCGTTCACGTTGTCGTTCGCGCCGAAGTAGACCTTGCCGCCAAGACCCGTGATGAAGTTGATCGATGACGTCCCGGAGCCGACGCGAATGTCGGTCACCAGGGTCGTGCCTGCCGTCGTGCCGTCCGAGACCCAGAGCTCGTTCCCCACGACGCCGTCAGTCGCGGTGAACCACAGCATGCCGTTGTAGATCGTCATGCGGCTGATGAAGGAGTCGCCCGAGCCCGGGTTCAGGTCCTTCACCAACGTCGGTGTGGCCGAGGTGCCGTCGGTGCGGAACAGCTCTTCGCCAGTGAAGAGCGTCTTCGCGCTGAAGTACCAGAAGCCGCCAAGCTTCAGGAAGCTGTCCTGGACGTAGGCGTTTCCGCCCAGCGTCTCGCCTTCGGGGTTCGAGGAGAAGCCGGAGCCGATCGTATTCATGTCGGCGACGACCGAGCAGGTCTGCCCCATGGCGAGACTGCCAAGGGAGCCCAACGCGAGAGCGGTGAGTAGGGGTTGGAACTTCATGGATGAAGAGAATGGAGGTTGAGTTGGATTTGCGCTTTCGCTGGAGGATGCGGAACGCACCTGTCCTGGGTGTTGCTCACAACAATATCGCGGGTCGACAACCGCGGGGGTTGATTCCCATTTTTCTCCAGAGAAGTTTGTCGGGAACTATTCACGCTCCTCGACTTGCGCTACGATTGACTTGTGAAGCATGCCAAGCCAAGTCTCGGTCCAATCCGAAACCCCCATCCCAGGCCCCCTCTCCAGCAGCCCAAGACCTCGGGAATCCCCGGCCATTTGGTACTCTCCGCGGGTATGAGTACGGAAACGGAGAACGTCGACGGCTTCCTAGCCATCATGGAGAGGGCCTTGGTGGCCCTTCAGGAGGCCATCCGGCACGGCCTCGTGGCGACAAACATCGCCAAACCGGGCCCCACGGCGATTGGCAAGGGCCTGGGACTCGACAAGTCGATTGCCTGGAAGGTGGGTCGCATCGCGAAGGCGGACAGCCCGTTCGACGTCCTGGAGCACGTTCCGGGGCATCAGGGCGCCCGCATTGTCATCGAGGCGTTTACGAAAGCAGGCTGCCCCAAGCCCCTGATCGCCGCGCTTACGAGCGCGTTCAGCGATCTCGAGGATGCCGTCCGCACACATGCCGGCGACCGTGCCACCGCCCGCGCCATGGCGCGGGCCGCGCTCGCACAGGATGCCCCCGCGCAGATCGACGAGGGCCAGCGCCGGGACTTCTTTCGCAGTGCGAGCCAAGTCTGGGGCGCTCAAGCCGCCGTCCAAATCAAGACGGATTTCATCGCGCCGGGAGCTACGCCAGGGACCCTCGACGCCGCGGGAATCGAAGGCCTCGTCGATCTGCTGCGCCTGCGCCCCGAGACCGCGTGGCGCGTCGCCCGCAAGCGCATCACGCTAGGTCCTGCCAGTCAGGGCGCCATCTTCGAGTCGCTCGACCCCGAAGCGGGCCCGTCCGGAGCGCCGCTCTTCGCGCGCTACTGCACCCATCCGCGCCCCGAGATCACAACCAGCGAAGACCCCGACGGCTTCACTAACTGCGAGCTTCAGCCCGGCCGCATCGGCAAGACAGGCAAGACGACCTGCATGCTTGCAACTCACTGCCGGGCAGCCATTCGCGAGAAGCCGGAAGACGAGACCTTAGACCTCCTCTCGGCTGTCCACCTGCGCACGCCCAGCGAGCTGCTTGTCCTCGACGTCTTCGTCCACAAGAGCCTGCAGGTGAACAGGCAGCCGGAGCCTGAGCTCTACGCCCAGATCAAAATGGGGCCGCCCTTCCCCGCCACCGGCCGAGACCATGCGCTCCCAACAGGCGGCCGAATCGAGACGCTGCGCAACCATCCCGGCTCGATTTCGCTTCTTGAGTTCCCGCCCTACGCGTCCGCCGTCACCGATGCGATCGCGATGGCCGCTAAGGTCTACGATCCCAGCATCTGGCGCTTCGAGGACTTCCAAGGCTACCGGCTGCGCATCAGCCACCCGCCCGTCCCCACCCTCGCAGCGATCCGACTGAACTTGACCAGCTGAGAGCGCCGCCACCTTCACGCACAAGAGGGGCCAGGCATGCGACGCATGCCTGGCCCCTCTTGCTTGCGAAGACCGCTTGGACTAGGCGTTCGCCTTCGCAGCGGCAATGCGCTCTTCGGCCAAGTGGTTGCCCGCGGCGTGCGTCGAAATCCCCTCGCGCTTGGCGACGGCGTACACGGCTTTCAGGTTGTCATAGACGCGGTCGATGCGCTCGAGCGCGTAGGCCTCGTCGTAACCCTCGGGGCGCACTTCGACGCCCACGTTGATGATGCCACCGGCGTTGATCACGTAGTCGGGAGCGTAGACGATGCCGCGCGCAAGCAGGTCGTCAGCGTGACGCTCTTCAAGCAACACGTTGTTCGCGCAACCGGCAACGGCCTTGCAGCCGAGCTCGGGGATCGTCTCGTCGTTCAGGCCGGCACCGCGCGCACAAGGCGCGTAGATGTCACACTCGATTTTGTGGTGGCCCGCGTCCGGCGCCACGTTGAAGCCGTGCTTCTGAGCAAGCTCTTCCGCACGCGCTTGATTGATGTCGCAGATGGTCAGCTTCGCGCCGGCCTCTTGCAGCATCAGCGCGTAGGGCAGACCGACCGCGCCGACGCCCTGCATGACCACGTGCTTGCCAGTGAAGTCGTCCGAGCCCCAGGTCTCTTCGGCCGTGGCGCGCGCGCCTTGGAAGCAGCCGCGGGCGGTGTACGGGCTGGGGTTGCCGGAGCTACCCTCGGCGCGGGACAGGCCCGTGACGTACTTGGTGGTCTCGTGGACGTAGTTGAGGTCCTCGATCCCGATGTTCATGTCCTCGGCCGTGATGTACTGGCCGCCGAAGCTGTCGACGAAGCGACCCATCGCCCGGAAGAGCTCAGGCGACTTCAGCTTGGCCGGGTCGCCGATGATGACCGACTTTCCGCCGCCCAGGCCCGTCTCGGCCACGGCGGACTTATACGTCATGCCCTTCGAGAGGCGCAAGACGTCAAACAGCGCCTCGTCTTCGGAGACGTAGGGCAACATGCGCATGCCACCGAGAGCGGGGCCGAGCGCGGTGTTGTGAACAGCGAGAAGAGCGTGAAGTCCGGTCTCGTCGTCGCGGCAGCGCGCAACCTTCTCGTATCCGTCGACCTGAATCTCTGTGATTTCCACGGCACGGTCCCTTGTCAGTTGGGTGGCTAAGATAGCTGGGCGGGCAAAAGTGTCGCTTGGCAACAGAGCCCGCGATCACCCGTCCAGAATAGGCAGCCCATCATAGTATCTAGACCCTGGATTGTCGATGCCCCACAGCGGATCTATAAGTCCGCTGTGGGGCATTTGACCGAACAGGGCCGTCGTATGGCCGCTATTCCTTCTGGGCAGCCTCGGCGGGCTCGCCAGTTTCAGCAGCCTCGCCAGTCTCAGTCGCCCCGACCGGTGCCGGCATCTCGCGCGTGTTCTTGCACTCGGGATAACCCGAGCAAGCCATGAACTCCTTGCCCCAGCGGCTCGTGCGGATCAAGAACGGCTTGCCGCACTCGTCGCACTCTTCCCCGCTCTCGCGCGGAGCCTCTTTCAGCTCTTCGGGTAGAGGCTTTGCGTTGCGGCACTTCGGGAACGCCGAGCACGCCAAGAAGGGCCCGCGGCGACCACCCTTGATGATCATGTCGCTTTCGCACTTCTCGCACTTGATGCCGGTCTCTTTCGGCACGACCTTCTTGTTGTTCTCGTCGACCGAGTGCGTGCTCTTGCACTTGGGGAATGCCGTGCACGCCAGGAACTTGCCACGCTTGCCGTCGCGGATCACCATCGGGCTCTCGCACTTCTCGCACGTGTACTCGGTCTCGATGACCTCGGACTTCGGGCGCGGCCCATCGACGGGCATCGTGTTCTTGCACTCGGGATAGTTCGAGCAGCCGAGGAACTTGCCGCGCTTGTTGTAGAGCTCGGCCATCTGGGCCCCGCACTTGTCGCAGACCTTGTCCGACAGCTTGGGGTCCTTCTTGATGTTCTTCATCTCCTTCTTCGCGACCTCGAGGTCTTTCGCGAAGAGCTCGTAGAAGGCCTCGACGACCGAGCGCCACTCCAGCTCGCCGCTCTCGACGCGGTCGAGGTTGGCCTCCATCTCGGACGTGAAGCCCGAGTTGATCAAGTCGCCGAAGCTGCCCACCAACATGTCGCTGACGATCTCGCCCAGCTCCGTGGCGAAGAAGCGGCGTGTCTCCAAAACGACGTACCCGCGGTCCTGGATGTTGGTGATGATCTGCGCGTAGGTCGAGGGGCGACCGATGCCCTTCTTCTCGAGCTCTTTGACCAGCGTCGCCTCCGAGTAGCGCGGCGGCGGCTGCGTGAAGTGCTGCGTCGGTTCGACTTCCTTCGGCTTGTACGCGGTGCCCTCTTCGAGCCCCTGCGGCAAGACCGACTCGTCGTCCTTGGGACCGGTCGAGAACACACGCAAGTGCCCGTCGAACACCTGCACCTCGCCCTGCGAAACAAAGCGCGCCGGCAACGTCAAGTCGTCGGGCTTCTCGCCGTCTTCGGCGTACGCCGGGCCCAAGAGGTCGTCCCCCTCGAACATGTAGGTTGCCGTCGTGATGTTCGCCTTTGCGGGAGGCATCTGGCTCGACGTGAACTTGTTCCAGATCAGCTCGTACAGGCGGAAGACGTCGCGCGGAAGCGCCTCTTTCAAGCCGGGCGTATCTGGTGCAAGGTGCGGATTCGTGGGGCGAATCGCCTCGTGCGCCTCCTGGGCGCTCTTCGCCTTGGTCTTGTAGGCGTTCGGCTTCTCCGGCAGGTATTCGGCGCCGTACTTCGTCACGATCAAGTCGCGCACCGCGTCCAGGGCGTCGTTCGAGACACGCACCGAGTCCGTTCTCATGTACGTGATCAGACCGGACTGATCGTGCCCGGGAATCTGGAACACGCGCCCGCGTTCGCCGCCTTCGTACAGCTGCTGCGCAAGCGTCATGGTCTTCTTCGAGCTGAAGCGCAGCATCGTCGAGGCCTTCTGCTGCAGTTGGCTCGTCGTGAACGGCGCCGTGGGACGGCGCGACTTCGGCTTGGTCTCGACGCTGGCCAGCACGAGCGGCTCTTCGCCGATCCGCTTGACCAGCGCGGTCGCGGCGGCCTCGGTCAAGTTCTTATCGATGCGTGTCTCACCCAGGCGCTTGAGCTCGGCGTCGAAGTCCTTGCCGCCGAAGCTCATGTGCGCGGCGACACGCCAGTACTCTTGCTGGATGAACGCGCGGATCTCTTTCTCGCGCTCGACGATCAAACGCTGCGCCACGGACTGCACGCGACCCGCCGACAGGTTCTTCGCGATCTTGTCCCAGAGCAGCGGCGACAGCTGATAACCCATCAAGCGGTCGAGCACGCGCCGCGCCTGCTGCGCATCGACCTTGTCCATGTCGATCCGGCCCGGCGTCTCGAACGCCTTCAGAATCGCGCCCTTCGTGACCTCGTTGAAGACCACGCGGAACATCTTCTCTTCGGGGACGCCAAGCGACTCGGCCAGGTGCCACGCAATCGCCTCACCCTCGCGGTCGGGGTCGGGCGCGAGGTAGATCGCGTCGGCGCTCTTGGCCGCCTTGCGCAGCTCCTCCATCGCCTTGCCCTTGCCGCGGATCGTCTGATACTCGGGCTCGAAGCGGTTCTCGATGTCGATGCCGAACTTGCCCTTGGGCAGGTCGCGGATGTGGCCGACCGACGCCTTGACGATGTAGTCCGGCCCGAGATACTTGCCGATCGTCTTGGCCTTCGAGGGGCTCTCAACGATCACAAGGGCTTTCGCCTTCTTGGCCTTTTTGGTCTTCTTGGCGGACTTGGGGGTTTCGGCGGACTCTTCGATGGGCTCTTCTGTGCTCATTCCTTTAATGGGTGGGGTTCCGATAATGGGTGGGGTTCCGAGGTGTGGACGCGTCCGTCGAAGCGGCGCGTCAGGCTGTCATCCACGAACCGTCAAGGAACTCGTCCCGCCGGTTGTGACGCGGAGATGGAAACGCGATCCTTGCCTAAACGTCAAGCCCGTTGATTGTCGCTGCGCCGCTAGGCGGGGGGCGCGGGCAGCTATAAACCCATTCACAGCAAAGCCTTACGAGCCGTTCGAAGAAAGTGCCCCGCGATCCACACGATTCTGGCCCCGACCTAGCCGTCGTCTCCCTTTGGGCGACGGGCACGGATCCGGTGCGCGACGAGCTTTTTCGCGTGGCCGCGATGCGCCGCGATGCCGATGGCGGGTGGCGTGGATTCGATTTGTTTGTGGCCCAGAAAGGGGGCGCGAGCGAGGCCGCGACGCGGCGCATGCAGCGCGAGTTCGGGGTCACGGCGAAGGACCTCGAAGGTGCGCCGAGTCAGGAGGAGGCCTGGGCCGCCCTCGAAGTCTTCTTGGCCGGCGCGCAGCTCTTGGTGGCCGACCGGGCGCCGTTCGAAGCCTGGGCGCGCGCGCTCGATGCGGGCGACGATCCGTTTGCCAGGCGGTGGCGCCGCGCGGGTAGCCTGCTCGCTCTGACCGAGTTCCACGACCTGTTCTTGCCCGGCGCGCCGCGGCCACGGCCTGAGGCAACCCCCGAGGCCGTGCTGGAGGCCTTCACAGCCGCGCAGGCGGCGATCGCGACGCAGGACCTAGCGACGCTCTCGCTCGAGGCGCACGCGCTCAGCCGCGCCGCTGAGGCGCTGTGGAAGACCGAGCGGCCCGCCGCCGAGGTCCTGACGTTGGCTCTCACCTTGATCGAGCATCCGAGCCGATGGGCGCGGCGCTCGGAGGCGCTGTTTGATCAGGACTTGACCGACGGGCTGTTTAGCCGCGCGCTGGAGGCGTTTGGGGATCCCGAGATCGCGCTCAAGAAGGCGCGGCCGCGCTGGTACTTGCCTTTCGCCGAGCTCGAGACCGAGCCGCCGCTGCCGCCGTTGAAGGATGGCACTGGGCCGCTGTCGCCGGACGACCGGGCGCGCATCGACGAGATCTTTAGCGTGCACCTGCCCGAGCACTTCGGGGCGAAGGCGCCGCGCGCGGGGCAGCGCGAGCTGGCGGCCGAAATTGCGGGGCGGCTTGGCAAGGCCGAGCTCCTGTTGAGCCAAGCGCCAACGGGCACGGGCAAGACGCTGGCGTACTTGGTGCCGCTTTGCCTTTGGGCGTGGCGGCAAGACCTGCGCGTGGGGGTCGCGACGTTCACGCGTGCGCTGCAGGATCAGGCGGCCGAGCGCGAGGTGCCGCTGGCACTCGCCATGCTGAAGCGCGCGGGGATCCCGGCGGCGCCGCGCGTGGTGCGCTTGAAGGGCCGCGCGAACTATCTGTGCTGGCGCGCGCTGCGGCGGGCGGTGCCTCTCGACGAAGAGCCCGAGTCGGGTGCCGACGCTGCGCGGTTGATCGCGTGGGCCGCGCTCGTCGCGTTCGGTGCAACCAGCGTCGACGGCGACCTCGACAGCTTCCCGCTGGGGCTGTCGCTGCCGCTGGCGTCGGATGACCTTGCGCGCATCGCTCGCAACAACGTGCTGCGCAGCGTACGCGCCGAGACGGGCTGCTGCGCGACCGGCTACAACCGCTCGACCTGCGGCAGCGAAGTCGCGCGGCGTCGCGCCGAGCGCGCGCATGTCGTGATCACGAATCACTCGTTCGTTCTGGCGCGCCAAGAGTTCTTGCGCCACGTCGTGTTCGACGAGTGCGAGCACCTACACGACCAAGCCAAGAGCGCGTGGAGCCACGAGCTCACGACGGGCGGACTCACGCGTGAGCTGGGGCTGGTGTTCCGTGCGAAGAGCGCGAAGGGGCCGCTTGCGGATGCGCTCGGTGCCGCGCCCGAGGGTTCGTTCATCGAGGGCGTTGTGGTCGCGGCGATCGACCGCCAAGAGCGCGCCGCGAAGCTGGTCGGCGGGCTCGAGCGCGCGCTCGTGCGTTTCGAATCGTGGCGCCAAGAGGAAGAGCGCCGGCGCGCGCCGCGCGATCGCTACGGTGTCTTCCGCGAGTACATTCAAAACGGTCCGTCGGACCAGCTGATCGCCGCGCACCGCGAGATGGTCTCCGCGCTTGCCACGCTGGACGCCGGCATGTCGTCGCTGCTCGACCACATGGAAGAGCTGCCGACGAAACGCCGTGAGCGCATCCGCGACTCCTTGACCACGCGCCGGCTTGCGCTGCTCGACGCGACCAACGCGCTCGACGCGTGGCTGCCCGAGGACCACGAACAAGCGACGCTTGTGCCGCGCCTGTCGCCCGAGGTCTTCTACGCCGCCGCGCACGAGGGCGGCCGTCTCAACGACCGCCTATCCGCGCAGGTCTTGTTGCCCCAAGAGGAGCTCGGCTCGCGCTACTTCCCCGAGCTCGAGAGCAGCGTCCTGATCTCAGCCACGACCCGCATCGGCGGCAGCTTCGCGGCGGCGGCTAGCTACCTCGGGCTGGCGCGCACACAGACTCCGCGCGAAGACGAGTCGCGCGACCCGCGACCGTTCCTGACGTTCCACACACCCGAGGTCTTCGACTACAGCCGCGTGTTGTGCTGCGTGCCGCGCGACGCGCCCAGCGTGCGCGACCGCGATCGCTACTTGGCCTTTGTCGCTCGGTTCGTCGCGCACTTGGCGCGCCGCACCCGCGGGCGAGCGCTGGTCCTGTTCACCAACGCGCGCGACCTCAGCGAAGTCGCGCGCACGCTTGACGAAGCGCTGGTTGGCAGCGGCATTCCCGTCTTCGCGCAGAACGCCGGCATCGCCAAGGAAGAGCTCGCCGAGCGCTTCCGCGAGCGCACCGACTCGATCCTCCTCGGGCTCGACACCTTCTGGTACGGCGCCGACTTCCCCGGCGAGACGCTCGAGTATCTCGTCATCGTACGGCTGCCCTTCGGCGTGCCCGACGACTACCACCACGCGCAAGAGGCCGCCATGGGCGCGCGCGAGCAGCGCCGCGCCGTCTACATGCCACGCGCGCTCGCGCGCTTCCGCCAAGGCTTCGGCCGCCTGATGCGCAAGGAGTCCGACAAGGGTTGCGTGTTCATCTTGGACAAGCGTGTGATCGAGCCGCGCCAGCGCGCGTTCCTGCGCGAGCTCCCGCTCGAAGGCTATGCCGCAGACGACGAGCCAGGCGCAACGCACGCGCGCCTCGTGCGCGGCGAGACCGACATGATCCTCGACGCCGCCTTTCGCCACATGGAGATGCTGCCCGACATCAAACGCCGCGGCCTCGACACCCCGTTCGCCGAAGCCACACCCGAGACCGAGACCGAGACCGACGAGCACACCCCGTTCTTCCCCAGCGAAGAGCCGCCGTTCTAAGACCGCAGCAACCTTCGACCAAACCGCGAGAGAAAGAGCAGACTCCCGAGGCATGGCACGGCCCGGCAGATGCGGCCGTGGAAGTCACGGCCCACGGTGGTCTCCTCTGGATTCGCCTCCACTTCCGCCGCAAGGCTCAAGAGCTCAGGGCAAGCAGCACGCCACGCAGCCACGCGTTCGCGGCGGCTGGCAGCGAGCCCCAGACGCGCCAAGAGTTCGAGCTGCGCACGGGCAAACTTCGACTCGTGATCGCCGTCCCCGCGCCGCGACGTGAACTCCAACGACGCCTCGTACTCGCCGCGCAAGAGGTGCGCGAGCCCCATCGTCCGCGCATGCCAGGCACGCGTGTGATCGGCGCTCATGCAAAGGGCCGCTTTGCTCACACGCTCCATCTCGTCGTACCGTCCCCGCGCCAAGTACACATCCGAAAGATTCGAAAGCATCCACGGCTCGGCCCCCGGCCGTTGCCAGTCATCCCCCATCAGGCGAATCACAAAGCGCCCATTCGGGCTCACGTGCCCCAACAGCCCCCAAAGATTCAGATCCTTAACCGGTGCGGTCAGGTGCTCCTCCAGCCACCCCGCAAACTTCGATCTCAGCTTCGTGGTCGCAACCGATGAGCAAACAAGAGCGAGCCCCGCTTGGGATTCTGGCCCGCCGTCGTCGCGCTGCCAGATGATCTCCAAGCGCCGCTTGAGCTCGCGCCAGTCGCCCGTGTTCGCCGCCGCGCCCGCCAGGTTTGCCTGGGCATATCCGTACGGATCGTCGGCTTCAGCTGCCTTCACCAAGTTGCGGTAAACACGGCGATTGGCTTTCTTCAAAAGCTTGAGCGCGGTCGCGACTTGCTCTGCATCCGCGCGGCGGTCGCGCAGCACGCGTCGCAAAAAGAGAGCGGCGCGCTCGCTGTCCTCCAAGCGCGCTGCATTGATCGCGACACTTGCGGCTAGGTCCGGGTCGATGGCGTCGGGGTCGACGAGGCGCGCAAACAGATCGCCCACTTCAGAATGACGTCCTTGAACGGACAAAAGTCCCGCCAGGCGGGTCCACGCCCACTCGTAAGTGGGATCGACCGCGAGCGCAATCCTAAGCGCGCCGCAGGCGTGATCAATCTGATCGCGCTCCACGAAAACATCCGCCGCGTAGGCGCCCGTCAGAGGCGTCTCCTTCAACGCCTCGGGGGGCCGCGCATACAGCTCGAGAAGCGTGTCGCCCTCGCCGTCGTCCTCCAACCACTTGAGCAGAACTTGCCACCCATCGACTTCCCTCGGGTGGCGCAAAAGGAGCTCCATTAGCTGCTCTCTTGCATGGACATGGTCGCCGGCCTCGCGCTCCATTGAGAGCGCGACCTGCTCAAGCGCGCAGTCCTCCCCTAGCAGCTGCCGTCCCCCGGACACCAAATCGCGCGCCTCGTCGTAGCGCCCAAGGAGCCCCAGCCTGCGCACCAGATCGCAGCGCACAGTCCCGAGCCTTGGCTCAAGCCCAAGCGCGCGCCGCAACACCTCGACGCACTCCTCACCCGCGCCGGACAAGCTCAGTTGCCGCGCCAACTCCTGCAGCCCTCCACCCCAGGAAGGCAGCGCGTTCGACGCATCCCGAGCCAACCCCAACGCCTCGTCACCGCGCCCGAGCTCCCGCAGAATGTCCGAGCGCATGCTGTGTGCCCACGAGTACTTATGGTTCAACTCAATTGCGCGCGTCAAACAATCCAACGCGGCTTCGGCTTGGCCGCGGTTCCGGGCCACTTCGGCTTGGCACCCGTACATCACGCTATCGCCAGTGGCCTCTGCCCCGCGCTCGTACAACGCTGCGGCCTCCGCCAGCTTGCCCTGCGCCTCCAGCAACGTCCCCAGCTCGAAGTACGCACGCCCACTGCGAGGGTCGGAAACAAGCACCTCCTCCAAGAGAGAGCACGCCTCCTCGGTTCGCCCCGCCACCGAATGAGCCCGCGCCGCGAGAACCCCCACGTCCGTCGACCAAGGAAATCGCTGGCGCAACTCGCCAGCCTTTTGGACCGCCGCCTTCTGCTGGCCCAGCTCGATCAAGAAGTCGAGCGCGGCCATCCCAAGCTCAGAGTTGCTCGAGTCGTTGGCTTCGAGCTCGTCCAAGAGTCCGCGCAACTCGTCCTCCGGAATCCGGTGCCGCGCGAGTTGCAAGTACCCCCGCAAAGTCCCATCGGTCGGTGAGTGCAATCGGAACGCATTGGCTGCGGCACGCAAGTCCACAAGCGCCTCTTCCGGATTGATCGCCAGTTGCAGGAGCTCCATGAGCGTTTGGCTGTCATCGGGATCAAGCTCAAGGGACGTGCGCAGGGCCTCTCTGGCCCCCTCCGCATCTCCGACAGAAGCGCGCGCGCGCCCGGCGAAGAACAGAATCTGCGCGTCGTCGGGATGAAACTTCAGCGCGCCCTCAAGCAGCTCATGAGCGTCTGCGGCACGTCCGCTCTCCAGGATCAGGGCGCCTAGCCGCGCCTTCAGCCAATGCTCGGAGGGCGTGGCCTCGATCAACTTCTCCAACAGATCCTCAGCTTCTTTCTGCGCGCCGAGGCCTGTCAAAAAGCCAATCACCGAGCTCAATAGTGCTGGGTGGTTCGCGTGCGCTTCGGCCTGCGCCAGTGCCTCAGGAATCGCCCGGCGCGGGCCTTCAAGATCCCGGATCAAGTCGAGGCGCTGCCGGACCAGACCGACATCTTGGTCGCTTTCGACAAGGGCGCCATCAAGGGCTTCGAGCGCCTCGGCGAGCTCGCCGCGGGCCAAGGCGAGCTTGGCCACGTCGCGAAGATGGGCACCCGCGCCCCGTGCCGAACGAGTTACTTCTAGGTGCTGCGCCGCCTCGTCGAAGCGCTTCAAATCGATCAACAAATGCAGGTAGACCGCGCTGACCCAAGCGTGATCGTTCTTGGCCAGGGCGCCTTCGAGCAGCGAAGCGGCTTCCACAGGCCTTCGCAGCTTATCGAGAGCCATTGCAAGACCACCCGCGCTGAGTGAGCTCTTGCTACCGAGCTGGGCGAAGCGCTGGCGCAGGAACTCGAGCGCTTCCTCTTCGCAACCCTCACTGCGCGCCGCGTCGAAGTAGGCCGCCGCGGTCCTCTCGTTGTAGAGATCCAGGCACGCCGCAAAGCGGTACAGCTCAACTGCCAGCCCACGTGACTTCCGCTGTCGCCAGTGAACCAGCGCTGCCGACAAGTAGGAAGCGCCGCCGGCGGGCAAAAGGCGGCAAGCCGCGAGCGTCACCTTCACCGCGCGCTCCCGAGTCGCCGCGTGCTCGGACAGAACCTCGGCTAGCTCGAGCAAGAGCTCGGGCGGACAGTCCGGTTTGCGCCCTTCATCCTCGAGGTACGCGCGGTGCTCCGCCCACTGCGAAGCGCCGCTCAGAGACAACGCGAACCCGTAGCGCAAATAGCGATCGGCCGGGTCCGTCGCGAGGCGCTCGCGCGCCAAGGACACACCATCTAGAGGGCGCTTCAACGCATACGCAATCGCCGAGCGCGCCTCATTCAAGATAGCGCTCGCACCCAATTCCTCAATCCTGTCCGCGCGTTGCTGCGCCTCGGACAAGCGGCCGTTCTCGATGTCCTCTCGCAGGAGTACAAGCTCCATACTTGCCTCCTCCCCCGGCAGGCTGCCCGGCGGCATGCGGTCCGCGAGCTCGGGTGGGTATAGGATCTCGGCGCCGCCTCCCCGCGCTCGCTGCGTCCGCACAACGTCCTTGATCGAGACTTCCTCGACGAGGTTTTGTCCGGGCTCGCGCAGGCACAAGGTCTGCAATACCGGGTCGTATCCAATCACGCCTTGCAAGTGAGCGTTGTTGATGTCCCGCGTCGAAAGCGCGAATGGCAAGCCGCGGTCGATCAGGTCCATCGCCACGGCTGGATCGAACTCGAAAAAGCGCATGACGAGCCCCTGGCTCTCCGCCCAGCGCAACGTGGCGAACCGTGGAGTTCCGTCGTACGTAACCTCTTCGGCCACCGCGCGCTGATCGACGTCAACGCCAAGGAAGCTGAGGTTGGCCGCCTCGGTTGCCGGCGCGCACGTCAAGTGATCCTGACGCACGAACGGCACATCGAGCTGCACGCGTGGGCGGCGCTCGGTGTCGGCCTCGATGGCTGAGGCGATAAAGCGGCCCGCTTCCCCGGCTAGGCGCGCATGGTCGAGAGCGGCCTCTTCGTCGCCCGCCTTCCGGTCGAGAAGAGCCAGCTGGCTATGGATCGACAGGCGCGCCCGGAGAGGCAGTGGGAAGGTCTCTAGCATGTCCACCAAAATGCGGCGCGCTTCGGACAGACGGTCGAAGCTGAGCAGCGCTCGCACGTGCCCCATCGCTGCATACGGAGACTGAAAGTCACGGCAGCAAGACGCGAACGCTTCGAGAGCTGCTTCGCGGCGATCGAGATCGAGCAGGATCGCGGCCTCAAGGTGCCGAAGCGGCAAGTAGGTGGGATGGGAACGCAACTCCTCTTGCGTCAGCTCGAGTGCCTCGGGCAAGCGGTCCTCTCGCATCCAGATCGAGATGCGGTCGTGTGAGATCCACGGGAGCTCATCCCAAAGCCCCTCCGCTGCATCGAGCTCGGCATGCGCGCGCCCGAAGTCGCGGTGAACCATCAAAATCTGCGCTCGCAAAGATCGCCACTTCACCTCTTCCGCTCCACCACCCCCGGGCTGCTTCTCGGCCTGCATCGCGCGATGCGCCTCGATGAATTGCCCGTTTTCAAACTGTTGCCGAATCCCAAGGCGGCGTGTGATGGGGTCGCCCGGATGAGTCCGGGCTAGGCGCGCCCGTACCCGCATCGCGAGACCACGCTGCATCAAATGCGAACACACGCGAATCGCAGCCTCGGCTCCCACCGGATCCTGGATCCACGTCTGCGAATCCGGAGCCCTCTTGAACAGTTCGAACGCATCCAGAAATCGCCCGGTTGCGTTCGCGTCAAGGGCCTGCTGGCGAAGAGTAAGAGACATGTGGTACGAGCGAAACGAAGAGAGGCCCAAGCGACGTGAGGGAAGCAAGATACGCAAGCTCCTTGCGAACATCAAACTTGGGGGAGGACATCGAGGTGCGGCGAGGGATTCCTTTGGAATTGACGGTGAGCCACTCATCCCCGCATCCCATGATCCTAAGTGGATGACCTTCACGCCTCCTCACCCGACACGGCGGCGCCTCTTGGGGCGGCGCATGACGCTGCACATTCGCTTGCGGATCGCGGCGGCTTTGGTGCTTGCCGTCGCGACGTTGTTTGGGCGCTTTGCGCTCGGGTTGCAGGACTTGCCCGTGCTCGGGTTGCTTGGGCTCTCGGTTGGGATTCTTGCCTACAACGCGCTGATTCTTGTGCTGGCTAGGCGCGCCGTCGTGCCCCTCGATCGGCTCTTGTTCCACGCCGCGTGGATCGACTTCTTCGCTCTGTCGCTGACGATCTGGTTCGTGGGGGGCGTCCGCTCGCCGTTCCTGCTGTTCTTCCTTCTGCACCTTGTGGTCAGCAGCATGATGCTGTCGCGCTCGGCGTCGATCGCGCTCGGCGGCATCGCGGCCGCGATGATTGCGGGCATGATTGGGCTCGATCTGTCGGGGCTCGCGCCGGCGCACCCGCTGCCCGGTGACCTTGCGGCGGCGGGCCCGCTGACGTGGCGCGCGGCGCTGACGCTTGCGGCTGTGTACCTAGGCGCGATCGTCGGTACGTTGCTTCTTTTCACTTCACTTGGCTCCGAGCTGCGCAGCCGCGAAGAGCGCCTCGCCCAACAAGCCGCCGAGCTCGAGCGCTTGGCCAATACGCGCCGCGATTTCTTGCGTGTCGCGACGCACAACATGCGCTCGCCCGTCGCCGCCGCGCGCATGTTCCTGACGAACCTCGACGCGGACCTGGCCGAGCCGCTTGCAGACCGGCAGCGCGAATGGGTGCGGCGCGCGGGGCGCCGGCTTGATGAGCTCGGCGACTTCATGACCGAGATGACACGCTTCGCCGCGCTCGAGGCCGGGCAGCTAGAGGCCGAGCACGCGCCCGTGGATATCGCCGCGATGCTGCACGAGCTCGCGAGCGCCTATGGCGACGCGGCGGATGCCCGCGGCATCGCGCTGGTCGTCCAAGTGCCCAGTGATCTGCCCTGTCCCGAGGCGATGCCGCGGCTCTTGCGCGAGGCCATCGCGAACTTCGTGACGAACGCGATCAAGTACAGCCCCGAGGCCGGGCGTGTCACACTTAGCGCGAAGGCCACGGATGCAGGCGTAGACATCGCCGTGTGCGACACGGGGCCTGGCATCCTTGAGGCCGACCACAAGCGCATCTTCGACGACTTCGTGCGGCTCGAAAGTACGGACGGCACGAAGCAGTCCGGTACCGGGCTTGGGCTGGCCATCACCAAGCGCGTCGCCGAGGCGCACGGCGGGCGCGTCTTGATCGACAGCGCCCTTGGACAGGGCGCGTGCTTCCACCTTTGGCTGCCCGTCGGGAAAACGAACGTACAGTAGAGGCCATGGAATCCTTCAAAGGCAAGAGCGTCTGGATCACGGGCGCGTCGGCCGGGCTCGGGCGCGAGTTGGCGCTTGCGTTCGCGCGTGAGGGTGCGCACCTGACGCTGTCGGCGCGGCGCGAAGAGCGCTTGACCGAAGTTGCGCGTGAAGTCGAAGTCGCCGGCGGGCGCGCGTTTGTCGCCGCGCTCGACGTCACCGACGAGGCCGCCACCACAGCGGTCGCCCAGGCAATCGCCCAGCGCGAGGGCGGGCTGGACGTCGCCATCGCGAACGCGGGCTTCGCGGTCACCGGGCCGTTCGAAGACCTCGACGCCGCCGCCTGGCGGCGCCAGTTCGAGGTCAATGTTTTTGGCCTCACGATCACCGCGCGCGCCGCGTTGCCGCACCTGCGGGCGCGCCGTGGACGGCTTGCCTTGATCGGCAGCGTGGCCGGCATGATCCCGGGACCTGCCGCGGCGCCGTACTCGGCCTCGAAGGCCGCAGTGCGCTCGATTGCCCGCAGCCTCGCGGTCGAACTGCACGGCACGGGTGTCTCGTGCACCGGCATCTATCCCGGTTTTGTCGAGAGCGAAATCGGCCGCGTCGACAACGCGGGCGACTTCGATGCGGCGCGCAAAGACAAGCGGCCAGCGAGCCTACTGTGGCCAGCCGATCGCGCCGCGAAAGTCATGCTGCACGCGATCCGCCGCCGCCGCCGTGAGTTCACATTTACGGCGCACGGCCGCCTTGCTGGCTTCCTGGGCCGGCACGCACCGTGGCTCGTCCACTACGCTCTGTGCCGCGTGCAGAAGAAGCGCTAGCGATCTAACTTCGAGCGCAGCGTCGCGAGTAGCGACGCGGGGTCGATCGGTTTTTGGAACACGCCTGAGAGGCCCAGTTCGGACGGCGCGATGTTCATCGACAGGCTCTCGCCAACCGAGCTGACGAGGAACACCGGGACGCCCGAGCCCGCCATCTTGAGCTCGCGCACGAGGCCTGTCCCCGAGTCGATCTCTTCCATCATCAAGTCAACAAGGACGGCGTCGGGCCGCGTGTCGCGGAAGACCACAAGGCCCTCTTCCGCGCCGTGCGCCTCGAGCATCGCAAAGCCCCCAGCTTCGAGCACGGCACGCATGCCGTCGAGGAAGTCCTGGTCGTCGTCTACGTAGAGGATGCGCTTTGGATCAGCCATGACAGAGTGCGGAGACAGCGGCGCGGAACAGCTCCGGGTCGCGGGCTTCGAGGAGAGGTTGGAGATGAGCGGCGGCTTCGGCGAGGTCTTCCGCCGCGCCGGCCGAGAGGCCCTCGCGGAAGCAGTTGAATTCGTGGCCGCGGATGGTCAAGAGATAGGCATCGGGGGCCGTCCCGTGCAGCGCCTTCGCAATCGCTAGAAGCCCACCGGGGGAGACCTCGTGCGAGGTGAAGCTGGGACTCGGATCGGCGGAGACGGGGCAAAGGTGAAACGCCGCCTGAGGGTCGGTCGTGGCGTCGACAAAGATCACGATGTCGGACAGCGAGAGCTCGAGGCTGTCCTCGACTTGCAGTTGGTACATCGACTCGGCTTGCACGCGAGCCAAACCGAGCGCCGACACGAAGTCCGCGAAGGCTGGTCCGAGCCCGTCGTCCGCGCGCCCCGGGTTGCCGAAACCGAGGACAAGGATGCTTGCGATGGGAATCATGCGAGCGCCTCTAGGGCGAGGCCCTTCGCGCGCCGGTCCACAAGCCCGCCTGCGGCGTCAAACAGCTCGACGACGAGCGGCATCTGCCCCATCGCGTGCGTTGCGCAGGACAGGCACGGATCGTACGCGCGGATGGCGACCTCGACGTGGTTCAGCATGCCTTCGGTCACCTCCTTGGCACCGCCGATGTACTTCTCGGCGACCGCGCGCACCGCGCGATTCATCGGCTCGTTGTTGCTGGTTGTCGAGACGATCAGGTTCGCCATCTCGACCTGATCGTCCTCGTTGATCCGGTAGTGATGGAACAACGTGCCGCGCGGTGCCTCGATGATCGCCACGGCCTCGAGGCGCCGCTCACCACTTGTGTCCACGAGCTCAGTGCCTTGCAGATCCGAGTCGTTCAAGAGCTCTTCGATCTTCTCGATGGCGTGCAACGTCTCGATCATGCGCGCCCAGTGGTAGGCCAGCGACATCGGGTTCGGCTTGCCGTTCGTGACCGCCATGAATTCCTTGCGCGCGGCCTCGGCTTCCGGTGTGTCGATGTAGGTGCAGGCGTTGATGCGCGCCAGCGGACCGACGCGGTACCACCCATTCTCGGGGCCGATCGACTTGATGAAGGGGAACTTCATGTACGACCACGACTTGACGCCCTCGACGATGTAGTCGAGGTAGTCCTGGTTGTCGACGTGGTCAAAGATGATCTCGCCTTCGCTGTCGATGGCGCGCAGGCCGCCGTCGTACAAGTCCAGCGCGCCGTCCTCGCGCACAAGGCACATGTGGCTCGAGGGGAACGTGCCGAAGTCCTTCGCCAGCTCGACGTTCTCGAGTGTGTAGCTTTTCGCCAGCTCGACCGCGCTCCGGGCCCAGACCTTCATCTGCGGCACGTCGGCGAGCAGCGTATCGCGCTCGAGAATCGTCAGGTTCTTGTTGATGCCGCCGGGGATCGCACCGGTGCCGTGCACCTTCTTGCCGGCGGTCGCCTTGATCACCTCTTGCCCAAACTTGCGCATCAGGATGCCCTGTTTCGCCAGCTCGGGAAACTCGGCCGCCACCCCAAACACGTTGCGCTTCTTGGCGTCCGCGTCGAAGCCGAACAGGAGGTCCGGCGAGGACAAGTGGAAGAAGTGCAAGGCGTGCGACTGGAACGTCTGGCCATAGTGCATCAGGCGGCGCATCTTCTCGGCCGTCACCGGCACGTGGCCGGCGCCGACGAAGAAGTCGACGGCCTTCGACGCGCACAGGTGGTGGCTGACGGGGCAGATGCCACACAGGCGCTGCACCGCGACGGGCAGCTCCCAAAACGGTCGCCCTTGCATGAAGCGCTCGAAGCCGCGGAACTCGACGATGTGCAGGCGCGCCTCGGCCACGTTGCCCTCGTTGTCAAGGTGGATCGTCACCTTGCCGTGGCCCTCGACGCGGGTCACCGGTTCGATGACGAGGCGCTTGGATTTCGTTTGGGTCATGGGGTCCTCAGTCGTACTTGATGAGCGCGTACTCGAGCTCGATGGGGTTGCCGGACAGAAGCGCCACGAGGGCGGCCCACAAGGTGTCTGCGGACGGCGGGCAGCCCGGCAGGTGGTAGTCGATCTTCACGACCTCGTGGCACGGGACCACGCGCTGCAGAAGGCGCGGCAGCTCGGGGTCGTCGGGCATCACGCCGTCGGGGTTCCACGTCGAGGGGCCGTCTTTGTAGGCCTCGTCGAAGCACTCCTGCAAGGGCACGCGGTTGCGCATCGCGGGGATGCCGCCCATCGTCGCGCAGTCACCCATCGAGATCAGGACATCGCAGTTCCGGCGGAAGTCGCGCAAGACGCGCACGTTCTCTTCGTTCGCACAGCCGCCCTCGATGATGCCGATGTCGACCCGGTGCTCGAAGGTCTTGATGTCGTCCACCGGCGAGCGATCGAAGTCCACGAGCTCGATCAACTGCAAGATGCGCTCATCGATGTCGAGCAAGGACATGTGACAGCCGAAGCAGCCCGCAAGGGCGGCCGTGGCCAACTTGGGTTTCGCGCTCATGACTGCACCTCGTGGCCGATCGGCTCGTGATCGAAACGACGCTTGCCCACGGGAACTGCGAAGCCCACGCGCTTTCGCAAGAGCGCCCCGACGGGACAAGCGGCAAGCGCCTGATCCGTGACATCCAGATTCGAGTCCACGAGCCGCGCACCGCCGTTGACCGCCACGCGCTTCTCGGCGCCGCGCTCGACAAAGCCAAACACCGCCTTCCCATCCAGGTCGCGTGACGCGCGCACACAGCGCGCGCACAGAATGCAGCGGTTGTGGTCCAGCAGCACGTCGGGATGGCTCGCATCGATGTCGCGCTGAGGCTCCAAGAAGTCAAACCGAGGCGCATCCAGCTCTAGCCGATAGGCCAGCGCTTGCAGCTCGCACGCGCCGCTCTTCTCGCAACTCATGCAGAAGTGGTTGCCTTCGACGAACATCAGCTCGAGCAGCATCCGCCGCTCGTCGTTCAACTCCTTGGTGTCCGAGCACACCACCGTGTCCGCGGCGACCGGCTGCGTGCACGCGGCCGCCGGCCGGCCGTTGACCGTCACCGTGCACATCCGGCAGCCACCGAACGGCTCAAGGCCCTCCATATGGCACAGACGTGGAATATAGGCACCCGCCGCGTCGGCCGCCTCGAGGATCGTCTGCCCCGCCTCGGCCTCGACACGTTTGCCGTCCAGCTCGAAACAGACCTTGTCCGCACTCACGACCCCACCTCCAGGCCGGCTTCTTTCTGGCTCTCGATTCCGGGCCCCTGAATCCCACGACTGGTCTCCAGCTCGGCCTCCAAGTCGAAGCTGCGCCGCACGCCGGTCTGATCTTCGATCACCAAGTTGCCGTACAGCTCCTCAAACGACTCGAGCGTGGTCAGGATCGGGTTCGACGAGGTCTGCCCCAAACCGCAACGACTGAAGCGCACCATCATGCGGCCCAGCTCGCGTAGCTGCTTCACATCTGCGGGCGACGCGGCGCCCGAGCGCACGCGCTCGAGCCCAAGCCGTAGTAGTTGATTCCCCGCCCTGCACGGCGCGCAGTATCCGCAGCTCTCTTCGTTGAAGAAGTCGATGTACCAGCTCACGATCTGCAAGAGGTCGCGCCCATGGCCAAACACCACAAACGCGCCGCCCGTCGCCAAGTCGTCGAAGCAGATCTTGCGGTCGAACTCCGCCTCTGCGACAAAGCGCCCGCTTGGGCCGCCGACCAGCACCGCGCCCGCGTCCGCGCAGCCCGCCATCGCAAGCACCTCGCGAACCGTGATGCCGAACTCGACCTCGTACACACCCGGCCGCGCGCAGTCGCCGCTGATCGACAGCAGCTTCGTGCCCGCGCTCTGATCCGTGCCGAACGCGCTGAAGTTCGCCGCGCCGTCTTGCATGATCTTCGTCACGCAGCACAGCGTCTCGACGTTGTTCACCGAGGTCGGCCGGCCTTTGTAGCCAGCCTGCGCCGGGAACGGCGGGCGGTTGCGCGGATCGCCGCGCTTGCCTTCGCATGACTCGATCAACGCCGACTCCTCGCCGCAGATGTACGCGCCCGCGCCCAGTTGGATGCGGATGTCAAAGTCGAACGAGCGCCGTAGCCCCAAGCGCTTACCGATCCCATGTCCCAACAAGCCGTCCTCGCGGCGCTTGTCCAGGATGTCGTTCAGGTAGCGGTACAAGTACGCGTACTCCGCGCGCAGATACAAGATGCCCAGCTCCGCGCCCACCGCATACCCCGCGATCGTCAGGCCCGCGATCACGCGGCTCGGCCGTTCGGTCAGAAGCACGCGATCCTTGAACGTGCCCGGCTCGCCCTCGTCCGCATTGCAGATCACGACCTTCTTCTCACCCGCCGCCATGCGCGTGAATTCCCACTTCATCCCGGTTGGGAATCCCGCACCGCCGCGCCCGCGTAGCCGGGCCGCCTTGACCGAACGGATCACCTCCTGCGGAGTCAGCGCCAGCGCCTTGCGTAGCGCATCCCCACGCACCTCGGGGCTCAACAGGAGACCCTTGGTATGCCGAATGTTGTTGTTCACCATCGCATCGATCAGCGCATGACTGTTGAGCCCCTCGCCCAAGCGCCTAACCAACCGCCGCGGATCCTTGAACTTGCGCAAGATCTCGATCCAGCCCGGCACCTCAGCCGGATCGATGCGCGTCAGCACCACCTCGTTCACAAGCGCGGCCGGAGCCTGATCGCACATCCCGATGCACGGTGTCCGTTGCAATGTGAACAAGCCATCTTTCGACGTCTCGCCGAAGTCGAGCCCGAGCGCAGCCTTGAACGCCGCCGCCACCGCGTCGTACCCAGCCAGCCGGTCGACAACGTCGTCGCACAGCCGGATCACGATCTCGCCCAGCTGCTTCTTGTCCAGGAACGCGTAGAAGGTGACAAGCCCCTCGACCTGCACCGGCGGCAGATCGAGCTTCGCTGCAATGCGTGCGATCGCCGCATCGTCCACGCGGCCTAAGTGCAACATCACTTTGCGGGCAACATCCATCAGCCGCGCGGGGTCGCCGCCGACCTCCTCCACCGCACGATCCACGACCAAATTCGGCTCTTCGAGACGCATATTTGTTGGCATCGGAACTCCCTCGGGGGGCTTCACTAGAAGGACCGAGCAAGCGCCCGCGTCCCATGCCTCACATATAAGACCTACTCGTCTGGAAAAGGGGTAAACCACAGAAAAGTGAGCAGGATTCCGCCCTATACATGAAGACGGCCGCGTGCCCCCCCCTCGGGGAGCACGCGGCCGTCGCTCGACAAGTCTGCCGGTCTTACTTGAAGTCGATCCGTGGAGCGCGCAGGCCCGAGATCAGGTCGACCTCGCCCGGAGAGTACTTCTCGATCAGGAACGAGGCCTGGAAGTGCAGGTCGCCCAGATCCAGGGCGCCGATCGGGTCCGCGGCGGTCGCCGCGGCCACGCGCTCTGCGCCGACTCCGGTCAAGCCCGAAGTCACTGCGGCGTCGAGCTCGGCCTGAATGTGCGCCGCGTCCACGGACTCGGGCAAGGCGGGCTGCCCGAAGAAGATCGGCGCATCGGCCAGCTCTTCCAGCGTCATGCCGGGCACGATGCCCACAAGCTGCCCCGAGGGATAGCCCGTGTTCACGCGCTCGACGGTCTGGTTGCCGACGAACAGGACGGGCTCGGCCGTCTGGCGCGGTGCCAGGAAGGCCGCCTCGGCCTCAAGCACGACCAGCACGCCCGTTGTGTAGCTCGACTGCTCGGCACGCCAGGTGTGAGTGGCCGCGTCCGCAAGCTCGAAAGACTGCGCGAAGACTAGCTGCACGGGCAGCTCGACCGCGGGGTTATCGGGAATGGTGGGAGGCGCTTGAAGGCCTCCCTCGCTGGTTGCCTGAACGAGGTTCGGGCCGAAGGTGATGGCCGCCGCAGTCAGAACAAGAGCAGCGCCGAAGATGAGTTTTGTATTCATGGGATTGGCTCAGCGCCGGGATCAGTTCTTAGTGAGTGCGATGTCGTCGAGACCGTAGCGTCCGCCAGCGGAACCGTGGCTCGGCCCGAAGTGGAAGATCAGTTTGTCAACGTTAGAGAGGTCGAAGGCCGCGTCGTCGGCGGTGAAGCCCTCGAGTGCAAGACGGATCGTCTCGAACTCGTTGCCCCAGCCCGGTGCGCCCGTGCCGCAGCCCGTGCGCTGGTAAGGCTCGGTCAGACCCGCGCCCGAGGCGAGGATCGAGATCGTGCTGGAGTTACCCAGCGTGTCGACAAGCTCAACTTCGAAGTCCGAGTCGCCCAAGAAAGCCGTCGTCAACGGGTGACGCGTCGATTGGCAGGCGCGGAACGAAAGGTCCTGGAAGCTGGTCCAGTCGGCGTCACCAGGCAGGATGTCGTAGGTGATGTCGTAGTCGCCCGCGCCATCGGCGTTGAACACAAGCCCGCGGGTGAAGTCCGTCGCCGAACCTTCAGTGAACCCGTTAAACGTGTCGCTCGCGATGTTCGTGAAGTTCGAGTTCCCGTCGTCCATGCGGCCCTCGACAGCAAGCTGAACCGTGTGTGAGACGGCCGCGCCCGAGCTCGCGAGAGCCAAGCCCGTGTTCGTCTGGAAGTCATCGATCACGAACTTGCCGCTCTCGTTGGCATCGCGGAACTGCAGGTCGACCTCGACACCAACCACACCAACCGGTGCGCTGATCGGGTGGAAGTCCTCGTACTGCCGCGTCAAGAAGTCGCGTGCAGCCCAGTCACCCTCGATGTGGTACTTGACCAGCGGCAGGAAATAGCCCAGCTGAATCAAGTGCGTGGCGGCTTCGCCGATGAGTTGCGGACCCGAGGCCCAGCTGAAGCCGCCGTTGTCGTGGAACCACGTGTGCCCGACGCCCTTCAAGGAGGTCGACTGGCTCTGGTTCTCGGCGCGATCCAGAAGGTGGAAGCACTGCGTCACGTTGCTGGACGGGCAGCCATTCACATCCGAGTCGGCCTGGCCGACCCAGAGGTGATACGGCACATCGTGCGGCGTCGATGAGGTCGTGCCAAGGAAGTCCGTCGGCGCCATGCTGGAGATCAACTTGATGTCACTCAGCACAAAGTTCGTCGGGACGTAGGTGCCATCGACAATCTTGTCGTACGCGCGCGCCACGCCTTCACCGCCACGGCTGTGACCGATCCAGGTGATGTTGTGCGAGTCCACGTGCCCATCCAGCTTGCCACCCAAAATGGCGGCCAGGTTGCCGATGAACTTGTCCGTGTTGTCCAGCGTTGTCGTCGACGCCGTCTGGATGCCCGGGCCCGTATTGTTCGAGTGGCTCACCACAACGTAGCCGTAGCTCGCCAGGTGGTTGCCGATGTGGTCGTACCACTGATAGTTGTGGCCGTTGCCGTGACTGATCATCACGAGCGGCAGCTTACCCATCGTGGCAATGTTCGTCGGATAGTAGGTGTCGTGGTCGAGCCATGTGCCACCCGAGTAGATCGACTCGCTCACGGCAAAAGGCCCAGCCTGCGTCGTGTCACGCACGACCTCGAAGCCCGCGTGATCCGCGTAGCCGTCGATGACATCGCCGGCCGACAGGAGCCCGTCTTGGTCCAGGTCAATCACGACGTCGTAGCCCGCGCCGAGGTCCGTGCCCACTGGTCCTGCCAGCGTGCCCGTGTCGACCGTGAAGGTGTTCGCTTGCACGCCACTCGCGCTGAACGTCACCGTCTCGGCGCCACCTGAGCTCACGTCAACAAGAGTCGCATCCGCGTCCCAGCCCGCACTCGTCTTCGCGACGGTCACAAAGATGTCCGCCGTCTGGCCGGCCAAGCTGGGCATCGCCAGCGGGTCGATCGAGACCTCGACAGTCGAGCCCATGTTGATCGCCCGCACCTTCTCGAAGAAGGGGCGCATGCTTAGGCTGTTGCCGGCGAGCTCGGTCTGCTGGAAGGAGCCCGTCGAAAACGAGAGCGTCGCACCGCTCGAGAAGTCAAACCCGTTCGGGTCCGCGGGGTCCAGCACCGCGCCGACAAGGTAGAAGGTCCCCCCGATCAGCGCAGGGTCGTTCGGGATCGCGACCGTGGTCGAAGACAATCCCGCAGCGTCGGTCGGCACAGTCCCGATGAAGAACATTGACGGCGTCAGGCCGATCGCAATGCTCTCCCCCAGAACCGAAACGGGGCCGGGGCTGACGTCCACGGCCACCTTTGTGGCGAGGTTCGGCGAGCCGGTCAAGTCGATCTGCAGGTTGGTTCCGATCTGCTTGATCACGGACGTCTGACCGTCCAGTTTCAAATCGGAAGCCCCCGCCACGCCAGCGATGGCGGTGATGGCGAGAGCGGCGTGGTGGATTCTTCGCATAACTCGATATGGGGTGATGGGAGGTGTGTCTGGCATCCTCTAGAAGACTCAGGTTCGTTGGTTTTGGATCCCTAGATCCCTCCGAAAATCAGCTCGGCGCGATCCTGGGAGGGTCAGTGGCTCGTCAGTCGACAAGTAGCTCGATGTCGTCAAGGCCGATGCGCCCCTGGCCCGAGCCGTGTGAGGGCCCGAAGCGGAAGATCAGGTGGTCGATACTGGTCAGGTCGAAAAGCGGGTCCTCGGCGCGGAAGCCGTTCAGGGGCAGGCGGATCGTCTCGAACTCGTTGCCCCAGCCGGCGCCGGTGCCGCAGCCCGTGCGCTGGTAGGGCTCTTCCAAGCCGCCACCGTACGCGCCGATCGACAAGCTGCTGGTGCGGCCCGCGCCGTCGACCAGCTCGACGTCGAAGACAAAGTCCCCCAAGACCGCCACGGTGAAGGGGTGCCGCGTCGCTTGCGCACCGCGGAAAGACAGCGTCTTGAAGCTGCTCCAATCCGCATCCTGCGCGGTGATGTTGTAGTCGATCTCAAAGTCGCCAAGCCCGTTCGCGCTGAACACCGAGCCCAACGTGTTGTCGCTGAGGCGCGCGCTTGTGAAGCCGTTGAACGGATCGTTGAAGTTGTCCGTGAAGACCGAGTTAATGTCGTTGAGGCGCCCCTCGCTCATGTCCTGAACCGTGAACGTCACGGCGGCGCCCGAGCTCGCAAGAGCCGTGCTGCCATTGGTCTGGAAGTCGTCGATCACCCGCTTCGGCGCCGTCGCCGGCTCCTTGTATTGCAGGTTCACCACAACACACGGATCGGCAACCGGCGCGCCGATCGGATGGAACGACTCGTACTGGCGCGTCAGGAAGTCCTTCGACGGTACGTTGTCGCGAACGTAGTGCGCGACCAGCGGCAACAGGTAGCCCAGCTGAATCTGGTGCGTCTTCGCCTCGCCGATCTGGCACGGACCCGCGGCCCACGGGTTGCCGCCCGCGTCGTGGAACCACGCGTGGCCGACGCCCTGCAAGGAGGTCGATTGGCGCACGCCTTCCGCGCGCTCGAGGATGTGGAAAGATTGAGCGATGTCATTGCTCGCGCAACCGTTCACATCCGAGTCCGATTGCCCGACCCACAGGTGGAAGTTCGCATCGTGCGGGTTGGACGCTGCGGTGCCCAAAAAGTCCGTGGGCGCGATACTCGAGATTAGCTTGATGTCCGTGATCTTGAAAGAGAGCGGTGTGTAGGTCCCGTCGAACAGGCGGTCGTACGCACGCGCGACGCCCTCCGCACCGCGACTGTGTCCAACCCAAGCGATCCTGCGGTTGTCCAAGTGGCCACTCAGCGCGCCGCCCAGGATCGTGTCCTGATGGCGAATGAAGTAGTCCGTGTTGTCGAGCGTTGTCAGCGACGCCGTCTGGATCCCAGGGCCGGTGTTGTTTTGGTGGCTCATCACCACAAAACCCCAGCTCGCAAGGTGGTTGCCGATGTGGTCGTACCACTGATAGTTGTGGCCGTTGCCGTGACTGATCACAACGATTGGCAGCTTCCCCATCGTCGCGATGTTCGACGGGTAGTACGTGTCTTGCCCGAGCCAAGTGCCGCCGCTGTAGATACCCTCGGTCACCGCATACGGGCCCGGCAGAGTCAGGTCGCGCACGACGTAGAAGCCCGCCTCGTCGCCGTAGCCATCGATCAAATCGCCGCTGGACAAGTTCCCGTCACGATCCAGGTCCACCACGACGTCGTAGGCGCGCCCGATCGTCTCGCCAGCGCCCGACGCCAAGCTGCCGTTGTCGACAACAAACGTGTTCGCCACGACGCCCGAAGTGCTGAACGTCACCGTCTCGGCGCCACCGCTCGAGACGTCGATCAACCCCACGCTTTGATCCCACTCGGCAGACGTGCGCGCGTCGACGACAAACAGCTCGGCCGTCTGACCCGCCACGCTCGGCACAAGCTGCGGATCCACCGACACCGACACCGTGCTGCCCAAGTTGATCGCCTTCACAAACTCGAAGTTCGGGCGCGCGGCAATCGCATTCCCCGCGAGCTCCATCGACACCTTGTCGACAGCCGGAGCCAGCGTGACCTGCGCGCCGGGCGTGAAGTCCAGACCATTCGGATCCGCGGGATCCAAGATCAGCCCCAAGAAAAACAGCTGCCCGCCCACGAGCGCCGGGTCGTTCGGAATGTCGACGCTGGTTGTGAACGTGGACTTCTTCGTCGAGCCACCCGGCAGCATCAAGAGGTTCGGCGTGAACCCGAGCGGCAGGCTCTCGCCGACCAGAGTCGTGGGGCCCGCCGAGACGTCGACGGCCAGGAACACTGGCAGAAGGTTGCCACCGGTCACCTCGATCTCAAGCGAAGTGCCCACCGGCTTGGTGAGCGCGCTCTGCCCGTCAAGCTTCAGGTCAGAGGCAAGAACGGGAGCGCCAGCGGCTAGGACGAGGGCTAAGGTGCGGAGCGGGATCAGCATGGGAGCTTGGGACGAATAGGCCAGTAGAACGGGCCTTGAAGCGTACCCCAAGCAAACGGATCGTGGGCTGCTTACTCCGCGGCTTGCAGGATCTCGATGTCGTAGCCGTTCGGATCCTTCACGAAGATGTAGCGGCCCGGGTTCTCGCGATACCACCAGCCGCGCGCCTCCACGTCCGCAATCACGGCTGCGAGGTCCGGCACGGTGAATGCCAGGTGGCCAAACTGCGAGCCCAGCTCGTAGTCGCGCCCGTCGTGGTTGTACGTCAGTTCAATGTAATAGCTGCGATCCTTATCGCCCAGGAACACCAACGTGCACTCGTCGCCGATGGTGCCGCGGCGGACCTCCTCGAGGCCCATGAACTCGGTGTAGAAGGCAAGCGTGGCGTCCAGATCCTTCACGCGGATCATCGTGTGGGCAAGTTTCATCGGGCATCGGGGGTGAGGTCGCTGAAAATGAAGCCAGGCACCTCTCGACGTGCGAGAGATGCCTGACGTTTGGGACGGAAGCCGAGGCTACATGTCGCCGTTGATTTCGCTCTCGAGATCAGCCATCGCGGCATCCGCGTTGGTCTCGTCGATCGCGTCGGCGGCGGCCGCGTCGGCGTCATCTTGGCTGGGGATCACGACCTCGGCCGCGGGGTTCGCGGCCTCTTCGAGGGCCACCGGCTCTTCGCTTGACGAGCAAGCAGCAAGGGACATCAGCATGGCGCCGAGGCCAAGCAGTTTGGTTTGATTCTTCATAGGAGTCAGGGTGTATGAGGGGGTGTGCTCTAGCGGCCGCCTTCGGGACGCTTCTCGACCGGACGATCCTTGCCCGGGCGCTCGCCAACGGGGCGCTCGCCAGCCGGACGTTCGCCGGCGGGACGCTTGGCGCCACGGCCTTTGGACATCTTGCCTTGGATCTCGTTGAACTTGGCGTCGCCGAGCATGCTCTTCGCTTTGGCCACCATGCGGTCATAGCGAGCGTTCTCGGACTCTTCCATTTTGTCCAGCTTGGCCAACTTGGTGCGGTCACCTTGCTTGCCGAGGACTTCGCGCAGGCGGTTGATCTTGGCGATCCGGTCGCGGTGCTTGGCCTCTTCTTGCATGGCCATGCGGACCATCTCAGCCTCGGTCACCTTCTTGCCATCAACGCCTTTGGCAGGACGCTCCTTGTCCGGGCGCTTGGCATCCGGACGCTCCGTCTCGGGGCGCTGCTTGTCCGGGCGCTTGGCATCGGGGCGTTCTTTGCCTTGGGCATCGCCACCGGCACGCTCGGTGCCGCGGGCTGTCGGTCCATCCTTCTGGCGCTTCACGCGCTCGACGTTCGGCTTGTCCTTACTGCGGACGGGTTCTTGGGCGGTCGCGCCGGGCGCGATAAGGACCAGGCCGAGGGCGCTGGCCAAAGTGATCTTGATGATGTTCATCTCGTCTCCTCGAGGGTTGGTGCGGGCGGGGCGACCCGCTTGAAACCCGGCAAAAGGGGCTGCCGGGGGTGAATACGCTAAGCGAGAGGTACCGAAGTCGGCAAGGAAATCCCAAACGAGACTCGGTTACGAAGCCGTCACGCCCTTGTGAGGGGCGATTCCGAGCAGATAAGGATTGCGTGAATACAAGCGTTCCAGGGACGCGCCCGGATCCCCACTTGCCCCTGCGGGCCCATCAAACGCCAGCTGCGCCTGGAAGTCGCTCGGCAAGGCGGGCAGAAGCTCGCCATACCACTCGCGAATCCCCGCCGCAAAGTCGTGTGCCAAGAACGCATCAAGAGCCACGCGCGCCGCACGCCAAGCCGCCGCATCCCCGCGCCTCTCAGCAGCGCCCAACTCGCACAGAGCCACGAATACCCACTGCCCCGACTTCTCGTGCGGTCCACCGCTTTTGAAGTACTCGGCCGCCCGCTGAAACCGCGCCGCCGCATCGTCGCGCGTCCGTCCCTGCTGTCGCGCGGTCGCCTGGAAGTAGTAGCCCATCGCGCGCCCAAACTGTCCCTCGCGCACCACGCCCTCGCGCTCCATCTCGGGATCGTCCCAAAGCTCGCCGCGCCTGCGCGCCAGGTCCGCCCGATCGAACCGCAAAAACCACAGCGACAGGTTGCCCGCGTAGTCGCTGCGCGCGAGCTCGCCCTCGGCAAGTAGCAGCTGCTCTTCTGCCGCATCCAGCTTGCCCGCCGCGAGCAGCGCCCCGACGTAAAACCCACGCGTCAGCGAAAGCTTCGACGCGTCGGTCAGCGCCTGCAGCTTCAGCGCCTGTTCAAACAGCGGCTGCCACACAGGCGCGCTTCCATCGGCAACTGCCCGCGTCGCTAGCCCACGCGCCAAGTTCCCAAGGACCCTCACCCGCGTGTACGCATTCACAAGCTGCGGATCCTCGGCAAGCCGCGCGCGCCACGGCTCCATCTGAGCCACCATCCGATCGAACCGATACTCGACGTAGTGCGCCGCCGCAAGCTCGATCGACGCCGCGCACAGCTCGCTATGCGGAGCCAGCTCGGGCGCCTCGCTCGCCCGCTGCAGCACAGCCTCGGCGGCCAGCACCGCATCGCACTGCACGGCCTCGAACCGCAGAGGCTGCGCCGAGTGCGCCAGCGCCCGCCGCACGCGGCTCGCCGGCACATCGGGCCCAGGCCCCTCGGCGCGCACCGCGGCCTTCAGACGCGCCGCCAAGTCGAGCGCCCGCCGCACCATGAACTCATCTTTCCGCAGTCCGCCCAACAGCGCCTCGACCCGATCGATCTCGCGCAAGCCCAGGCTCTTCGGCCGCGCGAAGTCCTCCAACAAACCCTCGGCCTCCAGCCGCCCGCCCAGCCCGCGCAAGCTGTCCACAATCCACACTCGCTCGAAGCTGCGATGCAGCTCTTTCTTGGAGAGTGCGCTGCCCGGCGCCACCAGGCACAAACTCCCGCGCCCGCACTCGCGCTCAAACGCCTCGAGCTTCGGCCCCTCGCCCTCCACATGCACCAACTTCGCCGACGTCCCCGCATCGCCCGTCGGCTGCGCGCCCGCCTCCAACTGCACAAACGACGCCACCGCCGCCAGCTCGGCCCGCGCATGCCCCGTCGCCGCGTCCAGAACCGCCAGCGCCCCCGCGACCGTCATCGACGGCCCGGTGATCTCCTCTTCGTCCAGCTCGTCCTGCAAGGCAAACGCCTTCGCCTCGGGCACGCTGTGCAAGAGCTCGTCATCCGGCCGCGCGCGCAAGAGCGACAGCAGCACACCCAGCAAATCAAGAGGCTCAAACGGTAGCCCGCGCCGCCCGCACCACCGCGCAGCCGGCTCGGCATGCAACCGATCCGCCCACGCATGCGGCCGCCCCGCGCGATCGCGCCCCAGCACAAGCCCGACGATCCCGTGCCGCCGCACCGGCGTCTCGGCCGTCACCGCAATGCCCAGGTTGTCGAGGTAGTGCCGCGACAGCTCGTACCCGTTCGTCAGAAGGTCCCGCGCCCGCCGCCGCTCGACGACCATCCCCGCCGAGCCCTCGCGCAAGAGCCGCGTCTGCAGAATCGCCACCGGGTTGCTGACAAGCCAAGGCTCATCCCCCACGCGCGCCTCCAGAGACTTCAACGACTTCACCGACTTCACTAGGCCCCCCCGCCGGCGAGAGGATCGAAGTCCAGCTCGAGGTCCACGACCTCGGTGCGCCCGCCGCCTCTCGAACCCGCAATCACGAGCCGCAACGGCGGCGCCTCGAGCTCGTCCAAGCGCGCCGGCTGACTGCGCCACGTACCGCTAATGTGCCGCACCCAGCTGAGAAACACGCGCCCCCCACGCGGGCCCAAGAAGAAGCACGCCGGAGGCATGTCCCCGCCCGCTGCTTCCAGTTGCACCTCAAACGGCGTCACGCGCAGCTCGACCTCGTGCCCCGCAAACACACCCTCGAGCTTCCGCAAGACCTCCGCCACCGGCGCAGCCTCGTCCGCGTCTGCGAAGATCGCGTCCAGCGCGCTCTCGCCCGCCGCCGCCAGCAGCTCGGGCCCCGCGACGAAGTCCACACCCGCGTCACTCGGCCCCGTCAAGTCGACCCGCACCGCGCGCTCCTTGCGCTCGGTCCACGCCTCGAGCTCCGTCGCCGCCGGCGCCAACACCCCGTCTTCAAACGCGACCGCCTCGCCCGCGAGCTCGACCGCCGCAATGTCCACGCCACCCGCCACAAGCCGCTCGCACAGCTCGGCCCGCCAAGCGCGCGCCACGCTGGCGCCCTCGACCTTGAACCAAAACGCCTTGGCCGGCACCCAGCGCGCGAACGACCCGCGCAAGACCACCCGCCGGTGCCCCGCGCTGCCCGCTTCAACCAGCGCGACCGCCACGTCCAGCGGCCCCACAAAAGCCTCGGTATCGGCCGGCACCATTAAAAGGAGCGACTCGTCGTCGGGGTGAAACTTGACCGCCACCCAGCCCACCAGGCCTTCGGTGCCAATCGGGAACTCCCAAAGCTCGCCAGGGCGGGGGACAGCGGCTGGGTTCATGATCTGCATGATGTTTTGAAAACCAAAAAAGAGGCGCACTCCAATCCAAGAGCCACCCGCCCCCAAAAGTCCTCCCAGGTTCCCATCCGGAAGCTTTGGAGAACAAATACCGAACAACTTCTCATCGCGAAACTCCCGCGGCCGGCGCGAGCTCGCGCAACAGGCTCCAGTCGTCCGAAAACGTCTGTGGTTTGATGCCCAAAGAGTCGCGCACGCCGGACTCCCAGCCCACCGGCGGATCGCCCAAGAAGTCCACCAATGTAGTCTCAACTACACCTAAAATACATAACAACTTCGCACGACGACCTTGGCTGACCCCCGGCGCATCCTCGACCCGCGCGGCCCACTCGGCCACAAACGCGCGCAGGGGCGCCGAGCCCGCAGTCGCGACCTCGCCGGCCACCTCGGGCGCCGCCGCACCCCACACTTCCGAGCCCTCATCGTCCACGGCAACCGCATGCTCGCGCAGGCTCTCGGCCTCGGGAAAGTCCGGCCGCAGCAAGTTCGCCAGAGCGCTGACATCCACCGCCTCGCACGCGGGCTTCGCCGGCTCGGACTGCGCCCAATCCCGATCGTGCTTCACAAGCGGCTCGGTCAGAGCCGCGCCGCGCATCGGCAAGTTCCGCTGCCCCTCGTCGCGCAGCTCGTTGCGCCGCACAGCCTCGGCAAACGGCGCAAGCGCCCCGCTGTCCACCAAGACCTCGCGGTGACGCTCGGCGCCCTCCTCGTCGGCCGGCCGCGCAGCCTCCCCCCGCGCCAAGACAAAACGCTCGTGCTCCCAATGCAGCCCGCCGTCCTCAGCCGCCTCTTTCGCCGCGCCCGCCAGGTTGTCAAACAGAGCGGCGCCCACCGGATCCGCCGCGCGCCGCATCGCGGACAGCTCGCTGCGGATGTTCAGTCGCAAGTACGCCAGCGCCTTGCCGCTGTCCTCTTCCGCCGCGCGCAGATACCCCTCGAGCCGCCCGCTGCGAAACAGCGGCCCGCCCAACCAGCCCAGCTCGTCCGCGCTCGCGCCGCCCGTCGCCAGCTCGACCGCCAGCGCCGCCAAGCACTCGGGCTCGCCGACCCTCGCAAACCCCATCGAGACCCGCCCAAGCCGCCCGCCCGGCCAGTCCGCCAGCCCAAGCCGCCTGGCCGCATCGCCCACATACCGCGCCAGCTCGTCCAAGTACTCAGGTGCCCGCTCGCCAAACGCAGCCACAAAGTCGCCCGCCAGAGCCCCACCGCGCCGCCCGCGCCCGAGCTCGCCCGACACCGCCTCGAACAGCTGTTCAAGAGCGCTCACGGCCGATCCCCCAGGCCCGTCTCCGGCCCAAGCACGCGCAACAGCTCGGCCGCAAAGCGCGCGCGATCGTCGTCGCCAAGCCGCCCCATGCGCCGCTCGCCGCACAAGAGCCGCGCCGCGCGCAACTTCAGCCGCCGCGGCTCCAGCAAGAACAGCGTCGCCTTCGACAGCCCGTTCGCGTCATCCGGCTGCACCTCCAAATGGTTGAACGTGTGCCGCGCGCCCTCGGCATGCGTCCCCTTGAACGCCAGCAAGTGCCGCCCGTCGCCGACCTCGCGCACCATCGCGCCCGGATGATCCGCGCGCCCAAGCGCCTCGAACCCCCAGAACTTGTCCGGCACCGCAAGCACCAATCCAAACCAGCAAAACCCCGCCTCACCCGGCCCGGGCTCCAAAAACTCGCGCCCTAGGCCCGGCTTTCCATCTTGTTCCATGCGAACCATCGCCTGCAGGATACGCGCATCCCCACGCCCGCTACAATCCCCGCCCCATGAAGCTCTCCAAGCAATTGTTCGTCACCCTGCGCGAGGCTCCGGCCGACGCCGAAGTCGCCTCCCACGCCCTGATGCTGCGCGCCGGATTCATGCAGCAGCTGGCCGCCGGCCTGTACGTCTACGGCCCGATGCTGTGGCGCGTCTTGCGCCGCATCGAAGCCATCGTGCGCGACGAGCACGACAAAGCTGACTGCCAAGAGATGCTGATGCCCGCCCTGCAGCCGCGCGAGCTCTGGGACGAGTCCGGCCGCTGGGACCGCTACGTCAACGACGGCATCCTCTTCCACTTTAAAGAGCGCAAGGGCGCCGAGGTCTGCCTGGGCCCCACGCACGAAGAGGTCATCACCAACTACGTGCGCGCGCAGGTCCAGAGCTACAAGCAGCTGCCGATCACGCTCTATCAGATCCAGACCAAGTTCCGCGACGAGATCCGCCCGCGCTTCGGCCTGATGCGCGGCCGCGAGTTCATCATGAAGGACGCCTACTCCTTCGACACCTCGGCCGAGGCGATGGTCGAGTCCTACAAGAACATGCGCCAGGTCTACCGCAACATCTTCACGCGCTGCGGCCTGCGCTTCACGCCGGTCGAGGCGGACTCGGGCGCCATCGGCGGCTCGGGCTCGGAAGAGTTCATGGTCGACGCCGACACCGGCGAGGACGCCATCGCGGTCTGCCGCGCCACCGACTACGCCGCGAACCTCGAGAAGGCCACCAGCCAGATCCCGGCGCCGGCCGCCTGCGCCGAAACCGTGCCGATGCACAAAGAGCCGACCCCGGGCGCCACAACCTGCGACGCGCTGCTCGAGATGTTCCCCGGCCTCCCGATGTCGCGCCTGCTCAAGACGATCCTGTACCACGTCACCTACGACACCGAGGCGCTCGCCGCCGCGGCGAACGCGGGCGATGCGTCTGGTGCCAGCGCAACATCAAGGTCTTCTCAGTCGACAAACGGCGAGCCCAAAACCCCGGCCGACTTCCCGTCGGAAGGCGTCGTCGCCGTCATGTGCCGAGGCGACCGCGAGCTGAACGAGATCAAGCTCTCGAACCATCTGAACGCGCTCAAGCTCGAGCTCGCCTCGGAAGACGAAGTCAAAGCCGCCACGCACGCCGACGTCGGCTACGCCGGCCCGATCGGCCTGTCCGAAGACGTGCGCCTCCTAGCCGACGAGTCCGTGAACGGAGTCGAAGGCTTCCTCTGCGGCGGCAACGAAACCGACACGCACTACCTCGACGTCCACTTCGGCCGCGACCTCCCCCAGCCGGAAACCGTCGACTTCGGCACCGTGCAAGCCGGCGACCTGATGGTCGGCGCCGGCACCAGTGACATCCCCGCCGACGCCGCGATCGAAATCACCCGCGGCATCGAGGTCGGCCACATCTTCCAGCTCGGTACCAAGTACTCCGAGTCCATGTCGGCCACCTTCCTCGACATCGACCAAAAGCAAAAGCCGATCCACATGGGCTGCTACGGCATCGGCGTCAGCCGCGTAGCCGCCAGCGCCATCGAGCAAAACCACGATGAAGCGGGCATGATCTGGCCCCTAGAGATCGCCCCCTACGCCGCCCTCATCGTCCAAATGAAGGTCGGCGACGAGGCCCAAGACACCCTCTGCCAAAAGCTCCACGACGACCTCACCAACGCCGGCATCGACGTCCTATGGGACGAGCGCAAAAAGGTCCGCCCCGGAGCCAAGTTCAAGGACGCCGACCTGATCGGCATCCCGATGCGCATCGTGGTCGGCCGAGACGCCGCGGAAGACAAGGTCGAGTGGAGCCCGCGAGTCGGCGGCGACGAAGCGAAGGAAGTGATCACCAGCAGCGAAGCCGTCGACCGAGTGAAGACGGCCTGCAACGAGGCTGGGCGGCAGTAGCTGCTCGCTCGCGAGCGCGCGTTGGGGGGCCTTTGGCGCTCACTCGACCGCGTGAGTCTCGGTCAATCCCGATGCGCCAGTCACCCGCTGCTCTCCTGATGGGCTGGTGGAGACGGGGTGAGCTGGCTTTGCCGGCGAAACAGGACCCAGCTCCGGGAATTGCGCCGCGACATAACGTTTTGTATTGACATTTACGTCTGTCGCGACGAAACTTCCTACACGAGCACATGGATATCCGGCAGTTCATCAGCGCTCTCGCCGAGTCAAAGGGGAGCAACGAAGACCTAAATGGCTTCATCGAAGTCATTTGGGATGGAGCCCCCTTCATGGCTGGTGCCCGGCACCTTCACGGACGGCTCTCACAGCGGCGTCTATTAGGAGAGCTGGCAGACTGCATTTTGCGAGGCCGGAGCCAGGCTGCTGGAACCAACCAGGGTGTCTTCGTGGGCCTGTCTGCTGACTCGATCTCGGACCGGATGGCTACCGCGGCCGCCGACTACATCGCCAAGGTCGCCGCCGGTGTCGCGCTTGGCTTGTTCGATCGCCGCGGCCGCAGTGATGTGTACGACACCCACGGTCACCTGCATGCGAACTTCGCACCGGACGCGACTTCCTCACGTCGAGCGCAAGCTAGCCCCAGACCTCTGACGAGTAAGCTGCGGACTCCCTTTACAGGACATGGCGAGCTCCTGATCAAGGCGCTTCTCGCGAACAGGTTGCCTGCCGGGGCGCTGGGCATCAGCGCGCCGGACTTCACTCGCTTTCAAGGAGGCGACTCGTTTCGCGGGGTGGCTGAACTAGCTCGAGTTCTGCCCTTCGCCCCACCGACTCTGTCTCAAATCCTGACGATTCTTGAGCAAAACGGCTGGCTCGATAAAGGCGACGGGTATCCCAGGTTGGTTAGGATCCCTGCATTGCTGAAGGCCTGGTCGGCGGCCGCGCAGACTGGCTGGATCGAAGTGCCTGTTCGGTTCTTATTGCCCGAGGACTCACCTCGAGAGCAACTCCTTCGCATCTTGACTGAGGCCAAGAAGAGCGAACTCGCTGAACGCTCGGAGCACGGTCGCGTGAGCTTGGCCGGATTCGAAGCTTGCAGACACCACGGGGTCAACGTCGTTCGAGGGGCTCCGCTACAGTTCTACGTCGAGCATCTCACGGGTTCCAGCCTTGAGATGCTGGGCATGTGCAGCGCGGAGCTAGGCTCCCGCCCCGATGCCATCGCATGGGCTCCGCGCGTGCCTGTCTCGATCTTCCATGGACGAGTAGATAGAGACGGACTGCCGGTCTGTGATGCGCTGCAGTGCTGGCTTGACTTGGCAGATCACCCAGCACGCGGTCGCGAGCAAGCCGATGCGATTCTTCGAAAGTTGGGGCTGGACACAAGCGAATGAACGAGCCGATCCTGATGGCTGCGGCTCGGGCCTTGGCCGAAGTCGTCGACGAAATCGTCATCGTCGGTGGAAGTGCATTTCGTCTCTTCGTCCATCATCCGTTGGCCGGTTCTGCGAAGGACCCCCTCTTGTCGACTGAGGACATTGACATCGCCGTGCCTGCGCGCGGTCAGGCCAGTCCGATCAAAGGGCTCAAGCTTCTAGAGGCTCTTGAAAAAGAGAACTTCGAAGCCGACCCACCGGAAAGTTGCCTTGGCAAGCGGACCTATGGATTCCGCGGGTCAGTGGAGGTGACCTCTTACTTGCAGTTCATCACGCCACGCGGCGCTCCCGGTAGGAAGGGCACGGGAGCGCGCGTGCTCGGCGGACTAGAGCTGAACGAACTGAAAGGCGTGCGCTTGCTCCTCGAGTCGCCTTGGAGGCTCAACCTCGATGGAAGCGACAGCTGCATACGGGTCGCCTGCCCCGCGGCTTTCCTCATTCACAAGCTGCTTGTGATCGACAGGCGCGTCAGCCTGGGCCAGCGGGGAAAGGACTTGGTATACGCCTATGCGACCGTGCGTTTGTTCGCCGCGAACCTCACCGACTTAGCCGAGCGCGCTGGGCAAATGGGCCTAAAGCCGAAAGAGACAAGGACGCTTGAGGCAAACATGGAGAGGTACCTCAAATCGGGCTCCAACGAACTCGCAGAAGCCTCCCGGATCTTGGCGTCCGTGTCGACCCGTGTCCAGCCGTCCACACTCGCGGCTACGATCCAAGCTGGCATGAAGAAAGTCCTTGGCCCACACGCCTGAGGCCGAATCGCAGCTCGCACGACGACGCCGGCATGATCTGGCCCCTAGAGATCGCCCCCTACGCCGCCCTCATCGTCCAAATGAAGGTCGGCGACGAGGCCCAAGACGCCCTCTGCCAAAAGCTCCACGACGACCTCACCAACGCCGGCATCGACGTCCTCTGGGACAAGCGCAAAAGGTCCGCCCCGGCACCAAGTTCAAGGACGCCGACCTGATCGGCATCCCGATGCGCATCGTGGTCGGCCGAGACGCCAGCGATGACAAGATCGAGTGGAGCCCAAGGTCCAAGTCCACAGAGGGCGACGAAGCGAAGGCCGTGATCAGGTCAGGCGAGGCGATCGACCACGTGAAGACCGCCTGCAAAGAGGCGGGGCGGTAGGCGCGAACAAGCTCTCAACGCCGAGGCGCTATGGCTCAAAAGGCGAACTCGGACGGGCTCGCCGGCTCGTGCTTAGCTCGCAGGCTGAGGCCGCTTGATGGATCGCTGCCACAGCTCTTGGCACGTCAGGTCGCTCAACTCGTCCAGCAGCTCGCACCATCCATCCCGCATCACTTCCTTGAGGCTGGGCTCGGAGAGGCTGTACATCAGGATGAATCCCACGGCTCGTAGCGACAAGTCTTCGGCGCTCGACGCGGGTGGCTTGGGCGCAGCCAAGAGCGCCGCGACCGAGGGCTGCTCGAAGGGGTAGTGCGCCACGTGGTCCATGTAGATCGAGCCCGCGACTCGGGGGAATATCCGAGTCACCACCAAGTCGGCGAGGCCCTCCATCAAGGCATAGGATTCGAACTTGGGCCCGCAGGCGTGAACCAGCTCATGGGTCAGAATCAGCTGCCGCGCACCCTCGGATAGCTGCTCCCAATCCTCGCGGTATAGGATCACCGGCACCTCGCCCGCCTCTCGCCAGACAGCTAGGCGCTGCTCGATGTCCGGCCACTCCTGAAGCCTCCAGAAACCAGGCGCAGAGTAGGCGCCCAGCTCCTGAACCACAGCCGGCTGAGCGGCGAGCAGCTCTTGCCTCAGACGCCCACCCAGCGTCGAGGTCTGGCAACTGCCCAGCACAAGGCAAAGGAACAGGAGCTGGCTGCCCTTCATGGAACCGGAGTCCCCTGCACTTGGACCTCGAACTGCCCCATCACCAAGCCGTCCACCGGATTCTGGGCCTGAACGTCGATGCGAAAGGACTCGAGGATCGACGCACTGTTGGCAGGGAACATCCCAAGGTCCATGACCGAGGTGCTCATCCAGAGGGGAGTGTTGCGCTTCTGCATGGTCGGCCAGTGTAGAGCCACTTGTGTGCCGTTCTCATAGTTGAATGCGCCAGAGATCTGGGACTTCTGATCGTTGAGGCAGGTGACGTGAAACTCGTAGGTCCCCAGGTTGTCGACGAAGTGGCGGGTCCAGGCGCTATTCACCTCGACAATCTCTGGGACCGAGTCGAGCCCGTGGCCCGCCGCCCAAGTCTGAACCGCCTTGTGGGCCGAGTATTGATCAGCAGCAAGCACCGTGAATGCGCCCTGCGTGTCCCAGTCGCCCTTCGGGTCAAACGAGTCCACGGGGAACAGGTACACAAGGATCGGATCCTTGCGCTGGGTCTTCCCAGCAAGGCCTTGCGAAAAGTCGATCGGCTGCGTGTGAGGAGGTGAAGGCGCCCAGAGATCGAGTTCACCCGTGGCAGCGGATGCGGTTGTGCTGACGGACATCGACATCGCGCCTGCAGGCAGAGGGATGTTGTTCCCGCCAACAAAGGTGCCCACCCATCGCTCTCCCGTGTCCGTGACGATCTCGACATGGACATTGGGCAAATCGGTGTCCAAGGTTGCGGTCGTCTGCTCGCCCTCTTTCTCGAGTTTCACCGTGTAGTCGAACACCGAGATCGAGGCGACATCCCCCGGTTCAAGGTCGGGAATCTGCTCGATGGCCGAGCAGCCAACGAAAAGAGGGGCTACTGGGTTTCGTGTGGAGTAGCGGGGATTGGGTAGAGATCAAGACCTCCGAGATGGAACATGATGGCGTCACGGAATCGAGCCCGATTGTGGTAGCCGTTAGCTCGCCGCTTCAGA
>Ga0316206_1000326_pt1 | contig 74094 bp, 78 predicted proteins | sample 6monthpyrite_MG_FD_204942 | JGI IMG/M metagenome (GOLD analysis project Ga0316206, IMG submission 204942) | Microbial mat bacterial communities from mineral coupon in-situ incubated in ocean water Damariscotta River, Maine, United States -... | ecosystem: Environmental > Aquatic > Marine >...
AGGTGCCATACTGGATAAAGATAACGGTATTTGAGGTTCTGCTTTATAAGAACCGCTTGCATCATCTACTTGAAAGCCGGGGGTTGATTTCTGCTCCATGACCGCTCCTTGCCCAACAACCCGCCCTGGTTTATTGATATTCCATCTTCTTACCGAGGCTCGTCAGAATTGAAGAATACCCCGGATATCATTTTGTTTATTATATTATAGATGAAGTATAGCCGAATTCCGTATAAATACCGTCTGGAATAGAAATGCCGGAGTTATCTTACTCTGAACGGTAAGAATGACCACCCACTGATGTTTTTTTCGTTCGTGAAAACCACTGCAGAGGCGCTCTGAGTGCCATTAAAACTAAAAAAATAGCACAATAAATCAATGGCTCACGTAAATCTTTCTTTATCAGCCATACAAAATGAATAAGTCCCAGAGTCATAATCAAATACACCAGGCGATGCAGTGACTTCCAGCGCTTGCCTAATTTTCGAATCATTTTACGGTTAGAGGTAACGGCTAATGGAATGAGTAGCAACCAGGCCAGAAAACCAATTGTAATATAAGGCCGTTCCAGTATATCTTCTGTCAGATAAGGCCAGTCAAAACCCAGATCCAGACCGGTATACACAAACAGGTGCAAGCATACATAAAAAAAGGCAAACAAACCCAGCATACGTCGTATTTTTATTGGCCAACTCCAGCCACTTAAGCGTCGTAATGGTGTCATCAATAACGTCAGTAACATCATACGTAACGACCATCCACCCAACTCATGCAATAAATTTTCGACCGGATTTGCACCGAGATTTTCAGTCAAAGCTGCATATATCAGCCAGGTCAGCGGTAGCAGCAACACCAAAAACACAAGTGGTTTCAACAAACGGCGCATCAAAAACTAGAAATATTTTCTCAAGTTCATACCGGAGTACATGTGCGCAACCTGCTCTGCATACCCATTATAGATAACCGTCTTTTTGCGCGAACTGAACAATGAACCTGAACCAATAACCCTCTCACGCTTCTGCGTCCAACGCGGGTGATCAACCAATGGATTCACATTGGCATAAAACCCATATTCTCTGGGCGCCAGGGTTGTCCATGTTGCTTGCGGCATTTTTTCTGTGAAACGTATTTTTACAATCGATTTTATATTTTTAAATCCGTATTTCCAGGGAACAATTAATCGCAATGGCGCGCCATTCTGGTTTGGCAATACTTCACCATACAAACCAACTGCCATTATGGATAATGGATTCATCGCCTCATCAATACGCAAACCTTCGACATAAGGCCATGTTAGAACACGTCGCTTTTGCCCTGGCATCTGTTCCGGGTTATACAATGTCGTGAATTCGACATATTTTGCTTTTGAATTCGGTTCAAAGCGGCTCAGGATCTGCTTTAACGAAATACCTACCCAGGGCACTACCATTGACCAGGCTTCGACACATCGAAAGCGATATATTCTTTCCTCCAGCGCACTGGTTTTAATGATATCTTCAAGGTTATATTTTCCGGGCTTGTTCACTTCACCTTCTACAGTGATCGTCCAGGGTGATGTTTTCAGAGTATGGGCGTTTTTAGCCGGATCACTTTTACTGGTTCCAAACTCATAAAAATTGTTATAAGTCGTAACATCTTTATAGGATGTTGTTTTTTCTTTTGTACTTAAAACAGAAGGTTTGACTCCTTTCATTTTTTCTCTTGCTGCAGCAACGTCTGCAGGTAGCCATAACGCAGGCACTGTAGCCGCACCTGCCAGCCCTAAACCTGCCTGTATGAATTTTCGTCGCTGCGCATAATGCTCTGGGGTGGTTATTTCAGAAGGTTTAATGTCGGATGGCTTTTTGATCAGCATAATTGTTCTCACTTGTATTCGGTTTACAGATAAGACCTGACCCGGCCAGGTTAGTTGCAAATAAGTGTATTACTTTCATCTAACAAAAGTATCACAAGAACATCACTGTATTTTTTGAAGTAATTTCCGTATTTTTTCTACACGCCTGCGGTTTACGCCTAAATCAGAATGCCCGACACGTGATGCAGAACGAACCTGACAGATACTTTTCCGGGAATCCCATAATAACTCCAGATCATCAACAAAACGGAATATCAATGAACGACATTCAGCATGAATATAATCGTCATTAACATCTGTCACGGTTATACCGCGCACAGAACTCAAAACATCTATTACTGATTTCGGCCAGTCACTGGACTTCTTTACTGCTAATGGTGAAATGGAGTGCCTTGCATCTTCAGCCTGACTGGAGACGCAATTGGGTTTGTCGGGACAAGGTTTGAATGAAGTCATGGAGACTTTCTTACCTGTCCATGGGCAAAGATTTCGTTACAGACAATAGTAGTGTTTTGTGCACTAATTTACCCAAACTCGCGCATTACGGAACATACGCATCCAGGGGCCATCATTCAGCCAGTCATCCGGATGCCATGAATTCTGGACACTTCTGAAAACGCGTTCAGGATGTGGCATCATAATCGTAAACCGGCCATCTTTATTACATAAACCGGTTATACCCTGAGGCGACCCATTTGGGTTTAATGGATAGGTTTCGGTTGGCTTGCCATAATGATCAACATAACGTACTGCCGTTAACCCCGATTCCAGTAACGTTTGTAAATGCATGTCACTGACTGTTTCAACTCGCCCTTCACCATGTGCGACAGCGACCGGTATCTGAGTACCCGCCATACCTTTTAATAGCACGGATGGTGATTCGGTTATTTCAACCAAAGAAAAACGTGCTTCAAACTGTTCTGACTCATTGCGCACAAAATGCGGCCAGTGTTCTGTCCCCGGTATCAGCTCATGCAAGTTGGACATCATTTGACAGCCATTGCAGATCCCCAGACCAAAGGTATCTTCACGATGAAAGAATTTTTCAAATGCTGCCCGTGTTTGCGGATTAAATAAAATAGATTTCGCCCATCCTTCACCCGCACCCAGCACATCTCCATAAGAGAAACCACCACAGACAACCAGTCCTTTGAAATCATCAAGATTAACCCTGCCTTCATGAATATCACTCATGTGAACATCCACACTGGTAAAACCGGCACGGTCAAATGCTGCGGCCATTTCGATATGTCCGTTTACCCCTTGCTCACGGACTATAGCCACAGAGGGTCTGACGCCGGTATGAATAAAGGGCGCACTGATGTCTTCATTAATATCAAAAGATAACTTAACATTCATACCCGGATTTGACTGATCAGCTAATAAATCAAACTCCTGTTGCGCGCAATCCGGGTTATCCCTCAGTTTTTGCATTTCAAAAGTGGTTTCTGACCAGGCTTGTTGATATTCAACACGCGATGCTGACAAGATAACCTTCCCGGCCAGACTGAATTCAATTTGATCTACATCATTCAGACTACCGATAACATAGGCGTAATGACCCAATCCCACATCATGTAACTGCTGTAAAACATTATCGGTATCACAATGTTTTACCTGGATGACAGCACCGAGTTCTTCTGAAAATAACGCAGCAACCGGGCTGTCATCAACACCGTCCAGTTTGACACTAACACCACTGTGTGCGGCAAATGCCATTTCACTGATACAGGCAAACAAGCCACCATCAGAACGATCATGATATGCCAGGAGCAAGCCTTGTTCATTCATGTCCTGCACAGTATTAAAAAAGGCCTTGAATGCATCCGGGTCATCAAGATCAGGTGCATGATGTCCCATTTGCTGATAAACCTGCGCCAGCGCGGAAGCACCCAGACGATTTTTTCCTTTACCCAGATCAAGCAGAATCAAATCCGTGTCACCGTGATCTGTTCTTAATTGTGGTGTTAATGTTTTGCGAACATCTGTTACTTCAGCAAAAGCAGAAATAACAACTGACAAAGGTGAAGTAACCGATTTCTGTTCATCATCTTCTGTCCAGACTGTTTTCATGGACATGGAATCCTTGCCAACAGGGATGGTAATACCCAACCTGGGACAGAGTTCCATACCAACGGCCTGAACCGCATCATACAAGCCGGCATCTTCACCGGCATGACCTGCAGGCACCATCCAGTTTGCTGACAATACAACACGACTCAATTCCCTTACCCGGCTTGCTGCCAGATTAGTCAGCGACTCACCGACGGCCATTCGGGCAGAAGCTGCATGATCAATCAGCGCTATTGGTGTTCTTTCACCCATTGACATGGCTTCACCACAATGACTGTCATAGCTACTACAGGTCACACCAACGTCAGCGACAGGTACCTGCCAGGGCCCGACCATTTGATCTCGATGTATTAATCCTGTTACTGAACGGTCACCAATAGTAATCAGAAAGTTTTTGCTCGCAACCGTTGGTAGTTTTAACACCCGTAAAGCGGCTTCACCCAGATCTATGTCATCGAGCTGTAATTCCTGTTTCTGAAAAGGATGGTGTGAAACTTCTCTTAACATCTTAGGAGGCTTGCCCAACAATACATCTAATGGCATATCAATAGGGGTATTATCAAAGTGACCATCACCCAGCACCAGTTGCTTTTCTTCAGTTGCCTCACCAATTACCGCATAAGGACAACGCTCACGTTCACACATAGCTATAAACAGATGCATGTCGTCAGACGACACCGCCAGAACATAACGTTCCTGTGATTCGTTACACCAGATTTCTTTCGGTGACATTCCTGGCTCATCATTGGGGATCATGCGTAATTCAAAACGTGCGCCACGACCACAGTCATTCACCAGTTCCGGCATCGCATTTGACAAGCCACCTGCACCGACATCATGAATTGAGATAACAGGGTTGTTTTCACCCATCTGCCAGCAACGGTCAATAACTTCCTGACAACGGCGCTCCATTTCAGGGTTACCACGCTGCACCGAAGCAAAATCAAGATTTTCATGGCTGGAACCCGATGTCATTGAAGAAGCAGCTCCGCCTCCAAGGCCGATCAACATCGCAGGCCCACCCAGCACAATTAACTGTGAACCGGGTGGTATTATATGTTTTTCTACATGATCCGTTTTTATATTTCCCAAGCCACCTGCCAGCATAACAGGCTTGTGATAGCCACGTACTTCCTTACCCGCAGAGCCGAAGACTGTTTGCTCAAAAGTACGGAAATATCCATTTATATTTGGCCTGCCAAATTCATTATTGAATGCTGCCGCGCCCAACGGTCCTTCAGTCATGATATCCAGCGCAGATACAATGCGATCAGGTTTACCATAATCATTTTCCCAGGGCTGTTCAGCACCGGGAATGCGTAAATTGGAAACAGAAAAGCCACACATACCTGCCTTGGGTTTAGAGCCACGGCCAGTGGCTCCTTCGTCACGTATTTCTCCACCCGAGCCGGTTGCTGCACCGGGGAATGGTGAAATAGCCGTTGGATGATTATGCGTCTCAACCTTCATCAGAATGGCCATTTCCTGCTCATGATGCCCATAGATTTTTTTATCTGCATCCGGATAAAAACGGTTTGCAACCGGACCACTCATCACCGCAGAATTATCACTGTATGCTGAAAGAATGCCGGTAGCATTTTGCTGATAGGTATTTCGAATCATCGCAAACAAGGATTTCTCCATCGGCTTGCCGTCGATCACCCAGTCGGCATTAAAAATCTTGTGTCGACAATGCTCAGAGTTTGCCTGTGCAAACATCATTAATTCAATATCGTTAGGATTGCGTTTGAGTGTCGTGAAGTTTTCAACCAGATAATCAATTTCATCATCCGCCAGAGCCAGACCCCATTCATTATTCGCCAGTGCCAGTGCATCACGCCCCCCCGAAAGGATGTCTACCGTTTGCATCGGTGCCGGTTGCGCCTGACTGAACAGAATATCTGCATCTTCCAGCTGAGGTAGTACTGCTTCGATCATACGGTCATGCAGCAGCAGGGAAATTGTTTCGATATCTGCATCAGTAAACGCATTACCAGTGACACTATCAAGGTAAAACGCAACCCCCCGTTCTATCCGTCGTATTTTCTGTAACCCGCAATTATGCGCAATATCAGTTGCCTTACTGGACCAGGGAGAAATGGTACCCGGACGAGGAATAACCAGAACCAGGCGCCCCTTATGCTCACGTACCTGTAATTTAGGTCCATATTGCAGCAGTTTCTCCAATACCTGTTGCTCAGATACATCAAGTGATTGATCAAGGTCAACAAAATGTACATATTCTGCATAAAGCGCAGATAAGTCAGGGACCTGTAAGCGTATATTTTCTATCAGTTTTTTGAGTCGAAATGGTGAAAAGGCGGGAGAACCCTGCAAATGAAGCATCAGTAAACCTTTCTTAATAGTACGTGTCTGGAAGGCTTGTATTCTACTGGATATAGCGGGGGATAGAAATAGTACAAATAGCTAAAATAGTGGTAGTCCAAACTTGATCTGACGACTTATATCAGGCCTCAAGGTTATTTCAGTTCTCTTAATAAACGCAGAGAACGTAAAGAAAGAATGATTTAGTGAGTATTTTATTTGATTGATTAATACAGAACAGAATTTTGGTTTTAACCTGATGTGCTGGTTTTAACAGCGCCGTAGTCGATATTCGAAAATCAGCTCTCTGCGTTCTTCGCGTCTCTGCGGCCTCTGCGTTAAACCCATATCTTAAGAGCGATCTTTATCTCCTGCACCCTCGCAATAACAGGCTCCCCTACACGCCTGTAGCAGGAACCTGGCAAATGTTTCAATACCCCTGTTTAAATCTTGAAGCGTTGCATCAGACCGTCAAGCCTGGATGAGAATTCCTGTAATTCATTCAGGTTCTGCGCCACTTGTTCACTGCGGGTTGCATTGTCATTTTCGGTATGGGAAATCTGTTCGATATTACCTGCCACCTCATCGGTAACAATAGACTGTTCACCTGAAGCTGTAGCAATCTGACCAACCCTGTCACTCATCGAAACCACGCCTTCACTCATACGTGAGATGGCTTCTGATGTCTCGCCTACACTACCCATCATGGTATGGGTAGCATCAGCAACACGTCCCATCATCACACCGAGGTTTTCATTCGATTGCATGTTGTCCGTAATCAGGCCTGTGATTTGAGAGGTTGAGTCCTGTGTTTTCATTGCCAGCTGACGCACTTCATCAGCCACTACTGCAAATCCTCGTCCCATTTCTCCGGCACGTGCCGCTTCAATCGCAGCATTCAATGCCAGCAGGTTAGTCTGGTTAGCAATATCATTAATCGCCCCAACCATATTCAACATGCCTTTACTCTTTTCTGTCAGGTCATCGACATCGTCTTTCAATTTATTAATTTCTTCTTCCATTTCACGTGCTTTCGTTGCCATGGTGTTGACGCTCTGGGATCCTTCTGATGAACTCTGTTGTACTTCACTCGCCTCATTTGCTGCTTCAGATGCATGACGCGCAATTTCCGAGGCCGTTGCTGATAATTCTTCCGTTGCCGCAGCCGTCGTCCGGGCACGGTCAGCTGCCTGAACCACATTTTCTGATACACGCATTATTTCACTATTAGCGTTCACCGTGCGATCACGCACATCACCGGCTACACTGACCACTTCCCTGAACATGTTCTGCAGGCTTTCCATCATATTGTTAAAGTATCGTGAAGCCTGACCCAGCTCATCTTCCGCATCCAGTGAACATCGTTGTGTCAAATCACCCTCGCCCTCTGAAATATCCTTCAGCAAATCTCGCATATTAACGATCGGTTTCACAACAAACACAATAACACCGAGAATAATCAATATACCGATCAACAAACCAACGCCCAATAAGGTTAACTGTAATGTTTTACTGGAACCAACCTGATCAATCAACGCCTGACTCATAACACTTGCCTGCGACTGCTGATCTTCAACTAACAAGCGAAGCTTACCAGAAATGTTATTCGCCAGTGGACTGATCTCACTGCGGATCAGGTAAGAATCTGTACGCCACTTGGGACCACCGTGCATCTCAAGCATTTTTTTATAGTTGGCCATGAAACTGGCGCGCAACAAAAGAATTTCTTTTACTGCCTCAGACTGCTCTATTGTAAGCTTATCGCCAAAAGCTTTTAGTTGATTCAGTAATTCACCGGTCTGGTCATTATAAAGCTTAACTTCTGCCAACGAAGCTTCACCCCGGAATGCCAGGTAGGCCCGCGTTCCATTCATTACATTCGACCAGTAATATCGCGCCCGCTCCATGGTCATCAGAATTTCCTTACGCTCATCAGAGGATTCCTCATCCTCTTCAGCATCTATCATCACACCCATTTTCTGCAGCATTTTCTGACTGACAGAATTCAGGTTAATCGCACTATACTTCATCGCAGGAATGTTTTTGGTATCATCAGACGCCAGTTCAAGAATGCGATTTTTATAGGAACTGAATTTATTCACATCCAGGGCGATGGCGTTGACCAGTTTATTTGTTTTTTCATGATTCTGAACCCAGGGGATTGCCTTGAGTGCCTGCAAACTGGATTCGACTTTTTTAAGCCCCTGTAAATAATCCTTTTTATCCTGCTCTGTCTTGCTCAACAGGTAAAAACCCAGCGCACTGGATGTTTGTTTAACCGTTTCACTAAGCTGTAATGATGCAATCACCGTAGGTTGAATATTTTTAACCACATCGCCAACTTGTGTATCAACACGCGACAAGCTCTGATGCGCGCTCAGCGCAATAGCCGTCAAAATCAGCAGCATGACCAGCATCGAACCTAATATCTTGTACTTGATCGAAACCCTATTCATTATCTTCAAAAATTGCATAAAAATACCCGCATAATTATTATCTTGTTTAAAAGACGGTGTATCCCGACTTTTATTTTCACCTACCTGTTTAGCGTCAGTAGGATCGGAAACTTTACAAAATAGAAGGCAATTATTTAAGGGTATGTATAAACAGGGCAGTCAAGGGCAACATCGTCCGTAGAGCTATCATTATCACATTGATTTTACTAGGATTTTATCTCAAGCCAATCTGTTCCAAAATGCTGATTTGCCTGGGTAACCCAGTCTGAATGGCAATTTAGTGCCGTTGAAAAGCTGGTATTAACCAAAGATGGATGATTATTTTTTTCGCTCATATGAGCCGCAACTAAATGCTGTAGCGCACTGCAGTCCAGTGATTCAAGCAAATCCGCTGCCTGATCGTTGCTCAGATGGCCCGTTCTGCCTGCCACTCTCTTCTTAAGCCCGGCAGGATATTCACCGCTCATAAGCAAATTATGGTCATAATTTCCTTCCAGAATCAGCGCATCAAGCCCACCCAGCATTTCCAGTATATGTGGCGTAATCGAACCGGTATCAGTTAGTAAGCCCAAACGCACATCCCCATCAGAAAAAACAAACTGTATGGGCTCTCGCGCATCATGAGGTACCGGGAATGGGTTGATCTGAAGATTATCCAGGTCAATGGAGTCATGACTGCTAATCAACCTCAGATCATTAATATCATGTCGTTGTCTACATTGACTCCAGGTTCCTGCCGTCATTAACACGGGAATATTGTACTTGCGTGATAGTCTGGCAACTCCGCCTACATGATCAGCATGCTCATGAGTTACCAGAATAGAATGAATGTCTTCAGCTCGCCGGTTGTGCTGCTGCAGCCGCTTTTCAACTTCCCGTGTCGAAAAACCACAGTCTATCAGAACACAGGTGTCTCCTGATTCGACCAGTGTTGCGTTTCCTTTGCTGCCACTACCTAAAGAGGCAAACTGCAATTCAGGAGACCTGCTACTTAAGTTGCGCGAGCAACAATTTCAATATACGTTCAGCCGTTGATGACGTTTCACGCAGCCCTTGTTCATTATTAACCACGACACGTGTTACGGTGTTATTTGCATTAAGTATGACCTGATACACGACTGCCTTCTTTTTCTTGTCATCACTGCCCCAGAACTTCAGCTTTGAAAAGAAGCCTGTTTTCTTCGCGGTACGATCGGGGTCATTATATTTAACATAGTAGATACCCTTTGAACGATTCCGGTCAATAACGGTAAAACTGCCTCGATCCAGTGCCAGGCCGACAAGACGCCAGGCGCGAGAAAAATCTTTTTCTATTATCAATGAAATTTGCTGCTGTCCATCAGTAATCAATTGTGCTGTCGGACGTGACTTCTGTTTCGCAATGACCTGCTCTGCACGTTTTTTAGTAACGCCCAGATGAACTATCATTTTTTTCAGTATTTCAGCTTCCAGGCTCTGGTCAGAAGGAGTCGTTTCCCAAACCGTACCCTCGCTCGACAGGTCATCACCCAGCACACGCTCTCTCATACCTTTATGAGTGAGAAATAACTCTACCGTACCAGCCTCTGTACCTTGCTCGATACGAACACGAAACTTGTCTCTTAAACCGGTAGAATATAAAAAATCAAGCCAGCCACCCAGAATACGATGTATGTTACTTTTTTTGTCTTTTATACTTCTGTCTATCCAGTCTGTTTCAAGCAACCCCTGTTCCGGTTTATCCAGAACAAGAACAAAGCCATTCTGTAACCAGAAGTCACGTACACGTGACCAGACCTTGTCTTTCTCTGCATTGATCACTAACCAGGAATTAGCGCCTTCATGTTTAAAGGTAATTCCTGTATCAGCTTTCAGCACGGCGGCTGAGCCAGACTTCTGAGTACCATTTTGTTTGCCATGATACGCAGAGTAGGTATTCGCCTGTGCCGCAGGCAAGTTCATTGAACCCGTTCGCTTTGGTTGCGTCAGATCAGGAGGAACGTCCAGTGGCCGTGCTGATGCAGACTTTTTATAAAGTGTGTTGCTATCACCCGGTAACATGGAATCAATCCAGGAGCAGCCTGAGACAATAATAGTCAAGCATGAGAAGTAAATAATATTTCGAATCATTTGCGGGAATTTCATAATCAACCTGGTTTTATTAAATGACCTGAGCCTGTTTTAAAGCCTGACGAACGGGCTCATGATATTGTTCGTCCAATACGGTCAGCGGTAAACGAATACCCTTATCGATCAACCCCATTTCATAAAGCGCCCATTTAACCGGAATCGGGTTTGCTTCAAGAAACAAGTTTTGATGTAACAGGGATAATTTATTATCAATCGATTCTGCAGTAACTGCGTCACCCGACAAAGCGGCTACACACATATCATGCATCGCTTTTGGCGCCACATTGTTGGTAACAGATATAACACCTTTGCCACCCCGCAACATAAACTCTCGCCCGGTAGCATCATCACCACTATACAATTCCAGTCGATCACCACACAGACCCAGGATCGTTTCCAGCCTGCCGAGGTCACCTGTCGCTTCTTTCAGGCCCACAATGTTAGGGATGTGAGATAATCTCTCGATCGTTTCGGGCAACATATCACAGGCAGTACGCCCGGGAACGTTATATAAGATCTGCGGAACAGGCACTGCTTCAGCAATCGCCTTGTAATGATAATACAGGCCGTTCTGACTGGGTTTGTTGTAATAAGGTGTTACCAGCAAGCACGCGTCTGCACCTGCCTCCATTGCACAACGGGTCAGGTGGATCGCCTCGTTGGTGGAGTTGGCTCCGGTACCTGCTATTACAGGAATCCGACCACGCACATAATCGACCGTTGCACGCACCAGATCACAATGTTCCTTCTGATCTACTGTTGCAGACTCACCTGTGGTGCCAACTGCAACAATCGCATCTGTCTGATTTTCAATATGAAATTCAACCAATTTAGCCAAACCTTCATAATCCAGTTCCCCCCCCGAATGCATGGGTGTCACCAGTGCGACCATACTGCCATGGAACATCTTGATTCTCCGCAAAATAACTCTGCACATGTTACATAGATACGCTCCAAGGTACAAGAATCTATCGTCCTGAAGCACCTTTTTCAGGTATATTTAATACACCAATAAGCTATAAAAACAGGCTATAGGTCTATTGACAGAATCAACGACTTATTCAGCAATGCATAGGGTAACCTAGAGCCAATTAAATATTTCCAGGAAATCAATAATCATGACTGACAAAGAAAATGGTATTCGCGAAATTCGTATCGACCCTATCGTACCCAGCAATTCGGTACTGGTCGCCACTGCGCGCAGTATGCGCCCGCGCAAAGAAGAAGAGCGCGCACCCAGAGATACACGCAAACATGTGGAAACCTGCCCATTCTGCCAGGGCAATGAAGACAAGACACCTCCGACTATCAGTTCATACCCGAATGACGAAAAATGGGAAATTCGTGTAGTTGAAAATCTTTATCCGGTTCTTGGTATTAATGGCAACCAGGACAATTTATCTTTTGGTCTGCAACAGGCAATGGAAGGCTATGGCCGTCATGAGGTTATTATTGACCATCCGCATCACGGTATTGCAATACAGGAAATGAATGTTGAGCATATCAAGCAAATATTTATTTGCTATCGGGAACGTATGACCGCGCTCTATCTGGCTGACAAACGCCTCAAATACGTACTGGCCTTCAAGAACTTCGGGCCTGCTGCCGGCGCCAGTATTCCACACACCCATAGCCAGATCATTGCTATGCCTGTCGTTCCTGAAAACCTTTTTAATGAAGTTGAAAACAGCCATAAATATTATGACAAGCATCATCGCTGTATTTTTTGCTCACTGATTGATGAAGCACTCACTTACGAGGCAACTATTTATGACAGGGAGTCAGGTCAGGTTCGGCGTAAAATCAGTGTCGGCCAGTATGTGATAGAAAAAAACAAGCACTTTGTCGCCATCAAACCATTTGCCAGTCGTTATGAATGGGAGATACATATCCTGCCATTACAACACCAGGCTGATTTCCTGGATTCCACTGATGAAGAACTGCGTGCATTTTCAGAAGTTCTGAAAAACAGCATGGCCAGACTGGAGCAAGTCATCGGCGGCGCACAATTTAACTACTTTTTACATTCTGTTCCACATGGTGATGAATATGAGGATCACCATGCCAGCTATCACTGGCATCTGGAAATTTGTCCACGCACCAGCATTCCCAGCGGCTTTGAATTAGGGTCGGGATTATTTGTCAACACAATCAGTCCCGAAGATGCCGCAGAGAAGTTACGCTCTGTCGATATATCGGATATACTATAAACAGGTTTCCTAATCAGGTCATTTTGTTATGAGTAACTATCTGGTCATCACCGCACTGGGTCGGGACCGTCCCGGCATTGTCAATGAATTAACCGAGTACATTGCCGATCATGAATGTAATATTATCGACAGTCGTATGAGTGTACTGGGTGGAGAATTTGCAGTCATGTTACTGGTTTCAGGTAACTGGAATACCATTGCCAAACTGGAAACCCAGGTCCCTGCCCTGGAGAAAAAACTGGGAATGACTATTGTCGCCAGACTCACTGAAGACCGTGCGACCCATGCAAAAGTATTACCCTATGCAGCTGACGTTATTTCTATTGATCACCCGGGTATCGTTAACAGCCTGGCTAATTTCTTTTCCAGCCAGAAAATTAACATCGAAGAACTGGTTACTTCTACCTATGCCGCAGCTCACACTGGCACACAAATGTTTTCAGTACATATTGAAGTAGGCATTCCTGCAGAAAATTCTATTTCAGAATTACGTGAGTCCTTTATGGATTTTTGTGACAACCTTAATCTTGACGCTGTACTGGAACCGATAAAATCCTGAAAAAACCGCAAGGAGTAAGCTTGATGACCAAAGCAACACTGAACAAGAAAATTCCCGCCTTTAATCTACCTGCTACCAGCGACCTGAAAATAAAACCATCCGAGCTTACAGGTAAAAACGTCATTCTTTATTTTTACCCCAAAGACAATACATCCGGATGTACACGTGAAGGACAGGATTTTCGTGACAACATGAGCAAATTTAAACGCCAGAATACGATCGTGCTTGGCGTTTCACGTGATTCAATAAAGTCTCATGAAAACTTCAGGGAAAAACAGAATTTTAATTTTGATCTGATTTCTGATACCGATGAAAAGCTTTGTAATATATTCGACGTTATTAAAATGAAAAACATGTATGGTAAACAGGCGCTCGGCATAGAACGTAGCACTTTCCTGATTGATGACCAGGGAAAACTCCGGCAAGAATGGCGTAAGGTTAAGGTTGATGGCCATGTTGATGCTGTACTGGATGCTGTTAAATCGATGAATAAAGCAGCAAAAGAAAAATAATACTTTCTTTGATTGTCGTCCTGAAATTTTTTCACATCGCACAAGGGTTATAGACTTTACTATACATACCCCTTACCTCAGCCCGATCTCCCAGAGAAGGGCATTCTCAGGAACCTGACCGGAGTAGTTAACATATGAGTCGAAAGGAAATTAAAGGTGAACGTCTGTTCGTTCTGGATACCAATGTTCTGATACATGACCCTACCTCCATATTTCGCTTCAAGGAGCACGATGTTTATTTACCCATGATCGTGCTTGAAGAACTCGACAACTTGAAGAAGGGAACAACTGAAGTTGCACGCAATGCGCGTCAGATGAGTCGCTTCCTGGATGAGCTGCTTTTCGATAACAGTGTCATTGACATTAAACAGGGGCTGCCACTGACACAGGATCACAATGAGTTCGCAACTGCGAGTGGTAAACTCTTTTTCCAGACCAGTATCATAGATGATGCCGTCCCGGATCTGCTACCTGGATCAAAAAATGACAATAGCATTCTGGGTACAGCCATCTCGCTAAGTAAACAGTATCACAACAAAACGATTACACTGGTCTCCAAGGATATTAATCTTCGCATCAAGGCAACCATCAGCGGCATCCATGTTGAAGATTATTTTAATGATCAGGTACTGGAAGATGTCGACCTGCTTTATCGCGGTGTGCGCATGCTAACTGCCGATTTCTGGGAAACACACAGCAAGGACATGGAGTCATGGCAAGAGGACGGACATACCTTCTACCGCCTCCAGGGTCCGGAAGTAACCAACTGGCACATTAACGAATTTCTATTTTTAGAAAATGACCCCGGCTTCAATTACCGCGTTCATAGCCAGGAAGACGAAAGTGCCATTATTGAAGTTATACGTGATTATCAACAGGCGTCTGCTAATGTCTGGGGTATTCGTGCCCGTAACAGGGAACAAAGTTATGCGCTTAACCTGCTGATGAACCCGGACATTGATTTTATAACCCTGGTAGGTATGGCGGGCACTGGAAAAACCTTGTTAACGCTTGCAGCAGGTCTTGAGCAGGTACTTGAAGCCGGGTTATATAATGAAATTATCATGACTCGCGTCACCGTTCCTGTTGGCGAAGACATTGGGTTTTTGCCCGGAACCGAGGAGGAAAAAATGACCCCCTGGATGGGCGCGCTCATGGATAACCTCGAAGTACTCACCAAAACTGAAGACAACAGTAACTGGGGACAAGCTGCTACCAATGACTTACTGCAACAACGCATCAAGATTCGCTCACTCAACTTCATGCGCGGACGAACCTTTCTGAATAAATATATAATCATTGATGAAGCACAAAATCTGACCGCAAAACAAATGAAAACACTGATCACACGAGCCGGCCCGGGTACCAAGGTTATTTGCCTGGGGAATATTGCCCAGATTGACACACCCTACCTGACGGAAACCTCATCGGGTCTGACCTATGTTGTCGACCGATTCAAAAACTGGGAGCATAGTGCACACATCACACTGGTGCGAGGTGAACGATCAAGACTGGCTGATTTTGCATCCGAGGTATTATAATAATATAAAACGCTGGCATAGTTGCTTTTGAGTTTTCAGATGTCATACAAAACTGACGACCCGGAATAATAAATTCTGACGGCTACTTGATCACTCGAAGCGTGGGTTTAGATGGCTTTTCGGGATCTGGTTTATCGGGTGAAGGGTCATTACCGCCATCCTGCTCAGAAAAAACCATGCCTTGCCCGGTTTCCATCGCATAAATGCTTATCACGGCAGCTATCGGTACTCTCACTATCATTGACACACCCGAAAAACGGGCACTGAACATGATGTAATCATTACCCAGATCAAGTTCCTGTATGGCTCGCGGAGCAATATTCAATACAACCTTGTTATCCTGAATATGCTGGGAAGGAACCTGCAGCCCATCATAGCGAGTATCAACTAAAATATAAGGGGTAAGGTCATTATCATTGATCCATTCATATAATGCCCGAATCAGGTATGGACGGCTGGATGTCATAATAAAAACGGAAGATCAGGCCTTCATTTCCCTTTCTTGCTCAGTCAGACTGGCTTGAAATGATTCACGTGCAAATACACGATCAGCATAGGCGTGAATTGCTTTTGCCTGAACTGGCAATTCTATATCATATTCTTCCAGACGCCATAAGATCGGCGCAATCGCACAATCAGCTAATGTAAAATCATCACTCAGGAAATAGGGTTTGAACGCAAACACTTCAGCACTGGCGGCCAGACTATCACGCAGTATCTTACGAGCCTTGTCCATACGCTTTTTATCACCCGACTCCAGTTCATCAACCTGGACATACCAGTCTGAGTCAATCCGATGCATGGCCAGTCGAGTTTTTGCACGAGAAACCGGGTCAACCGGCATCAACGGAGGATGAGGAAAACGTTCATCCAGATATTCCATAATGACCTGGGAGTTATATAGCACCAGTTCACGGTCCACCAGTGTTGGAACAGAATGATAAGGGTTTATATCCAGTAAATCTTCAGGAAGGCTACCGGCCTCTACAGAGCTGGTCTCGAAATTAATACCCTTCTCACCCAGTACAATGCGTGCGCGATGGCAATACGGGCACTCGGGTGAAGAAAATAATGTCATTACAGAACGACGGTTGGCAACCAAAGCCATAGAATACTCCCAAATCCAGTCAAATCATTAAAGATTTGGCATTATACAGTATATTTGAAAAAAAATGTGATGATATCCCGGTCATCAGACCGGGATATATCAAACAGATATTATGTGGGTTGAATAACCCATCTACCAGAAAGTTTGGTCAGAAAGAATTAATGCACGTCCTTCCAGAACTCTTTCTTCATCAGATACGCAGGAATCAGAAGTATGATCAGGAATAAAATAACTTTTACACCCAGTTCATAGCGCACCAGTTTGGCAGGCTCACCGGTATAGTCCAGATAGTTAACCAGATCCAGTACCGCCTGATCATACTTGGCTGCACTCAAAGTACCCTCTGAAACAGGTTCAAACTTGTCAAATACCTTGTGTTCTTTTCCATGACTGTCTTTTTCTACCTTGTAGACTGCCTTTTTCATACCTTCCAGACTGGAAAATACATGGGGCATGCCTACATCAGAGAAAGCCAGGTTATTCACACCAAATGGTCGTGATTCATCTACATAAAAGGTTTTCATGTAAGTATATAACCAGTCTTTACCACGCGAACGGGCAACCAGAGACAGATCTGGTGGTGTTGTACCAAACCAGTCTGCTGCATCCTTGGGAGGCATTGCGATAGTCATGTAAGAACCAATTTTTGCATCATTGAAGATCAGATTTTCAAGTACCTGCTCTTTTGTCAAACCAATGTCCCTGGCCATACGTTCATATGACATAAACTTGGTTGAATGACAGCCCATGCAGTAATTAACAAACAGTTTTACACCGCGCTGCAAAGACGCTTTATTGTTCAGGTCTGTTTTGGCCTTGTAACAATCTATCTTGCCACAACTTTTACCAGCACTGGCTAATACAAGCCCAGGCGCTACGAAACAAATCAATGCAAATATTATCTTTTTCATTTTTCTGTCACCCTTTCTGGTACTGGCTTGGTTTTATCGATCATCGTATACCAAGGCATCAAGATGAAAAACGCAAAATAAACAATACTGAAAATTTGCGACAATATCAGGTAAATACCACCTGCGGGCTGAGTGCCTAACCAACCTAACACCAGGAAGCTGATAACAAAGAAAGTCAGGGCTATTTTGTAAATGCCTCCACGATAGCGGATAGATTTAACCGGACTACGATCCAGCCATGGCACCAGAAACAGGAATACAATCGCCATTGCCATTGCTGCAACACCCGGGAACTGAGAACCCAGTATCGGCGGAACAGCACGCAAAATCGCGTAAAATGGCGTGAAATACCATAATGGCACAATGTGCTCAGGTGTCTTCAGCGGATTAGCTGGAATAAAGTTATCTTTTTCCAGGAACCAGCCCCATAAATCAGGAGTGAAGAACAATACAACCGAGAACAGAATCAGGAAGACAACAACACCCACAATATCCTTGACTGAGTAATAAGGATGGAACGGGATACCATCAAGTGGAATACCATTTTTGTCCTTGTTTTTCTTGATTTCAACACCATCAGGATTATTTGAACCCACTTCATGCAATGCGATGATATGAGCAACAACCAGCATCAACAGAATCATCGGAACCGCAATCACGTGGAATGCAAAGAAACGATTCAAGGTAGCATCGGCGATTACAAAGTCACCACGAATCCATTCTGCAACCGGCTCACCGATTCCAAACGGGATGGTACCAAACAGTGAAATGATAACCTGCGCACCCCAGTAAGACATCTGACCCCAGGGTAACAGGTACCCCATAAAGGCTTCAGCCATCAATGCCACATAAATCAGCATACCGAAGATCCACACCAGTTCGCGTGGCTTCTTGAATGAACCGTACATCAAACCGCGGAACATATGCAGGTAAACAACAATAAAGAATGCAGAAGCACCGGTAGAATGCAGATAACGAATCAACCAGCCCCATTCAACGTCGCGCATAATATATTCAACGGAAGCAAAAGCCAGTTCGGCGTCCGGTTTGTAGTTCATGGTCAGGAAGATACCTGTCACGATCTGCATTACCAGCATCATCAATGCCAGTGAACCAAAGAAATACCAGAAGTTAAAATTCTTCGGCGCGTAGTACTCAGCTAAATGCTCGTTCCACATCTTGGTCAGTGGGAAACGTGCGTCGACCCAGCCCATAAAACCTTTTGCGATACTCATGCTGTGGCTCCTTCTTGGTCAACACCAATCATGATTTTGGTCTCTGACAAGTATTTATGTGGAGGGACAACCAGATTAGTTGGTGCAGGAGCGCCGACATAAACACGCCCGGACAAATCAAACTTCGAACCATGACATGGACAATAGAAGCCGCCTTTCCAATCAGCACCCAGATCAGCCGGACCCATTTCAGGACGATATGTAGGAGAACAACCCAGATGGGTACAAATACCAATCATCACAGCATAGGTAGGCTTGATCGCGCGAGCATCACCCTTGACGTATGCCGGTTGCTGTGGAACCTTGGATGCAGGATCTGCCAATGCCTTATTCAAGGTCGGCAGATCAGCCATGTTTTGCTCAGTACGATAAACAATCCAGACAGGCTTTTTACGCCATTCAATTGTCATCACTTTACCTGGTTCAAGCTTGCTAAAATCTGCTTCAACAGGGGCACCGGCTGCACGTGCGCGTGCGCTGGGTGTCATATATGTAATAAATGGGACCAGAGCAGCTACTACTCCTGCCCCGCCAACGACGGTTGTTGTCGCTGTCAGAAAACGGCGTCTTCCGAGGTCTACACCTTCTTTGCTCATGAATATTCTCCAGAAACCAACACAGCATCTCAGTATTAAAAATTTGGACTATGTTTGCACTACTATGGCGCAGCTCATAGCCGGGTAAAAGCGGCGTGATTCTATCAGAATATCCTTATGTATTACAGCTATTAACATGCAATTTTAAATGGACTTTTTTTTGGTGGGTATAAATAAATTATCTTACGAGAAATTTATATATAAATATCAAATGCTTACACTGGGTTGTCACTATCCAGAAAATTGAAATCCAAATTGAACTTTTCTGCCAGATGCTGACCCAGATCCTGCACACCAAAGCGTTCGGTTGCATGGTGCCCGGCTGCATAGTAATGAATACCCAACTCCCTGGCAGCGTGAAAAGTATGCTCAGACACTTCTCCGCTAATATACGCATCCAGACCCAGACTGGCAGCCTGTTCAATATATGATTCTGCTGCCCCGGTACACCAGCCAACGCGCTCAACCGGGCGTTCATGAGCAGAAATAAAGAGCGGTGTACGTCCTAGCGCTGACGCTATATTGACGGCCAGTTGTTCACCACTAACAGCTTTGTCCAGCCGCCCCAAACGAGCAATATCAATACCCGCCCTGGCACCAAAACCCCCTTCATCACTAAACCCCAGCGCACGTGCCAGTCCGGCATTGTTGCCCAGCGATTCGTGCGCATCCAGAGGCAGATGGTAAGCCAGTAAAGAAATACCTGCGTTAATCAAACGTTTGACGCGCTGGTACTTCATGCCAATGATCCGACTATCCTCGCCTTTCCAGAAATAACCATGATGAACCAGAATAGCATCAGCACCCAATTCAATTGCCTGATCAATTAATGCCTGACTGGCGGTAACACCACCGACGATTAACTTTACCTCTGTCACACCCTGAATCTGCAAACCATTTGGACAATAGTCATCAAACTGGTTCACATTTAACAAGTCATGGATATATTGCTCAATAGTACTAATCGTTGTCACAGTCATTCATCTACTTATAGCTGATCTTTAAACACCTTAATCAATCACGTAGAAACTTGCAATCCGGGCTGGCTTCGTGAAATTATAGATATTCTAACCCATGATCAGGTTTTAGTATGAAGAAAATAAAGGCGTTTATTCTGTTTATTTTTCAGTTTGCCACCATTGGCCTGGCAGCAGCCTTCGTCGTCATGTTCTTGAAACCCGAGCTGTTATCAAATTTTCGTCCCGTCGTTGAAATCAAACAGAATCCTCCTGCCCCCATCTCACCTGTAAGTACGTCAACACGAACTAACGCGCCATTTTCCTATGCCGATGCCGTCAAACTGGCTTCGCCCGCAGTCGTTAATATTTACAGCGCCAAACTGGTCAGTAAAAAACCATCCACAGAAGATCTGTTGCAATATTATTTTAATGGCACGACTCCAAAAAGCTCCAAACTGGAAACCAGCCTTGGCTCTGGTGTCATCATGACAACTGCCGGACATATCATCACTAACAATCATGTTGTCTCCGGTGCTCAGGAAATACAGGTTTTACTGACTGATGGACGAAACGCACGTGCAAAGGTAATCGGCACTGACCCGGAAACAGATCTGGCCATACTCAAAATTGATCTGAAAAACCTGCCCGTTATTACAGTAGGTAACTCAGCACAACTGGAAGTTGGCGATGTTGTACTGGCCATCGGTAATCCTTTCGGCGTAGGTCAGACAGTCACCCAGGGCATCATCAGTGCAACGGGACGTAAACGACTGGGACTGAATACTTTTGAAAACTTCATTCAGACGGATGCTGCGATTAATCCAGGAAACTCCGGCGGTGGCCTGATCAATCCACGGGGTGAACTGGTCGGTATTAATTCAGCCATTTTCAGTAAAAGCGGTGGATCTCAAGGGATCGGCTTTACTATCCCTGTCAATCTTGCACAACACATCATGACGCAGTTAATTGAAAAAGGAATTGTGGTACGCGGATGGTTAGGCGTTCGCCTGAGTGACATACCTGTTGAACTGGCCAGAAAACTTGATATTCCTTCACCGGGAGGCGTCATTATTACAGGTATTTTTGAAGATGGCCCGGCACACAAAGCGGGATTATTACCCGGGGATATTTTATTTACAATCAACAACAACAAAATACTCGACGTCCGCAACTTGCTGGATACTGTTGCCAAACAAAAACCAGGCACTGCGGTTCAACTGGAAGGCACGCGGAAAAAACGCAGGTTTACTGCCGAGATGAATGTAGTTCAGCGCCCGGTAGTCACTTATAGTCATTTAAAACGCTAAGATATTTCTGCTTGTAACAAAAAAATGTGGGAGCGGTTTTAACCGCTCCCACATGACCTGCATATAACAGACTTGAAGAATTACCAGTTCTCGCCCAGCAATTCAAAATAGGACTGCGGATGTAAACAGGCCGGACAAACATTCGGAGCTTCATCACCTTCATGCAGATAACCACAATTTCGACAACGCCAGACTACTTTGCCATCACGTTTAAATACATGACCGGCTTCCAGGTTATCCGCCAGATCCTTATAACGCTTACCATGCTGTTTCTCTGCGACTGAAATCGCTTCAAATGCCCTGGCTATTTTTTCAAAGCCTTCTTCACGCGCTACTTTGGCGAAACCGGGATACATTTCTGTCCACTCATGCTCTTCACCGGCTGCGGCATCCCGCAAGTTTTGTAACGTCGATTGCGGAGGGCCTGCAGGAAAGGTTTCTGTTACCTCTATTTCACCGCCTTCCAGGAAATTAAAAAAGCGTTCCGCATGCTCTTTTTCCTGTGCTGCAGTTTCAGCAAAAATATCTGCTACTTGCATCAATCCTTCTTTTTTAGCCACACTGGCAAAAAAAGTGTAACGATTACGTGCCTGGGATTCACCGGCAAAGGAGATCATCAGGTTAGTTTCAGTTTGCGTTCCTTTTATACTTTTACTCATGTTCACCTGCCCGTTTAATGTGTTTCAATCAATATGAACATTATAGATGAAAAATGCAGGTATAAGCTGACATGGATCAGATAAACATCAGCAGGTTCTCAAGCATCCTGAGCAGGATTCAGGGATACCTCAACCCATAATACTGTTTAACGCTGCTATGACCTTCTGGTTTTCTTCAGCTTGCCCGACAGTAATACGTAAACAGTTGTTCAGTGCACCCGGGGCATTAGCCAGGTTTTTAATCAGAATACCCGCCTGTTTCAACTTCTGAAAGATAATATTTGCATCGCCTTTTTCCACATGTACCAGCAAAAAGTTAGCCTGACTGGGGAAAACTTTCAAGCCTGATATCAGACTCAGATGTTCGGATAATTTCGTGCGTTCATTTTTTAATTTTTCAGTTTGCTGATCCAGCACTGCTTTATGTTTTAACGCAAAACCAGCTGTTAGCTGGGTCAACACATTAATATTATATGGCAGACGTACTTTATCAAACTCATTTAACCAGTCTGTCGACCCCATAAGATAACCCAGTCGCAACCCGGCCAGTCCCATTTTCGATACTGTCCGCATCACAACCAGATTTGAAAATTGACCCAGACGAGATATAAAACTGTCTTCGGCAAAGGCTGTATATGCTTCATCAACAACAACCAGACCAGGAGCCATCTCGATAATTTCGCAAACCTGTTCAGCGTTAAACAAATTACCTGTCGGATTATTCGGATAGGCTATGAAGATAACAGCAGGTCGATGCTTTTCTATGGCAGCACGCATTGATGGCATATCAAGTGAAAAATCACTGGCCTGCAAAGGTACGCCAACATAATCCATACCCACAAACCGGGCAATCATTTCATACATCACGAAACCGGGTTCCGGTGCCAGTATCACCCTGCCTTTTTCAGCAACACTCATGGCAATCATCTGAATAATTTCATCTGATCCGTTACCCAGAAGAATGTCCATACCATCGGGAACTTCAAAAGCGGTTCTAATCTGTTCTCGCAAATTTTTACTACCAGGATCCGGGTAACGATTTAATGCAGCATCCCCCAGAATCGATTTCCATTCAACAATCATTTCATCTGGCCAGCCAAACGGGTTTTCCATTGCATCAAGTTTAACCATGTTTCCAGGATCTGGTACATGATAGGCTGACAAGGATTGAATTTCCGGACGTATCCAGTTTTTAATATCTGTATCTTTACTCATTAAGGTTCCAGAAAATACAATCCGGGAGGAAGTAATTATTTTATCCGATATTCTGCTGAACGAGCATGCGCAACCAGACCTTCTCCACGCGCGAGTACCGAAGCTGTTTTACCTAACTCGGAAGCACCTTGCACTGAACACATGATCAGGCTACTACGTTTCTGGAAATCATATACGCCCAATGGAGACGAAAAACGTGCTGTACGCGAAGTAGGCAAAACATGATTGGGGCCTGCACAGTAATCACCCAGTGCTTCTGCAGTATAGCGTCCCATAAAGACAGCACCCGCATGTCGAATCTGTGCTGACATGGCCAGTGGATCTTCAACTGATAACTCCAGATGCTCTGGCGCAATATAATTAGCAATCTCAATGGCCTCATCAAGGTCACTGACCTGAATCAAGGCACCTCGTGCCGTTAACGATGTTTCTATAATAGCTTTACGGTCCATTTCAGACATCAGTTTATCAATACTGTTACTAACCTGATCCAGAAATGCAGCATCCGGACTAATCAGGATAGACTGTGCATCTTCATCATGCTCGGCTTGCGAAAACAAATCCATGGCGATCCAGTCAGGATCGGTCTTGCCATCACAAATCACCAGTATTTCTGATGGCCCGGCAATCATATCGATGCCAACGGTACCAAAGACCATGCGCTTGGCAGTAGCCACATAGATGTTACCCGGCCCGACGATCTTATCCACTTGCGGAATGGTTTCTGTTCCATACGCCAGCGCTGCAACTGCCTGCGCACCGCCAATGGAAAAAACCCGATCTACACCGGCGATGCTGGCCGCGGCCAGTACCATTTCATTTATCACGCCATCAGGGGTTGGAACGACCATAATCAGCTCTTCCACACCAGCGACCTTGGCTGGAATGGCATTCATCAAAACTGATGAAGGATATGCTGCCTTGCCACCCGGTACATACAGACCCACACGATCAAGCGGGTTTATTTGTTGCCCCAGTAAAGTGCCATCTTCTTCTGTGTATGACCAGGATTCTATTTTCTGATGTTGTGCATATTTCTGAATCCGTTCAGCTGCCAGTTCCAGTGCCTGGCGCTGGTCATCACTAATTGCCTGCAAGGCTTGTAATACTCGTTCTGCCGGGATTTCCAGCTCCTGTATAGACGCTGCCTGCATACGATCAAAGCGGTTTGTATATTCAACAACGGCCTTATCACCCTGTTGCCGTACCGCATCAAGGATTTCCATCACTGTGGTGAACACAGCATTATCGGAAACAGATTCCCAGGCAAGCAGATCTTCCAGGATATCCCTGAAATTGTTATCTGTACTTTTGAGACGTTTTATATCAGACATATTCAATTAATCCGATGTACGATTTTTTTCAACGGCTTCCTGCATCAGTTTAAGAAACTCACGGATACGTTCATGTTTCATTTTCATGGCCGCTTTATTGACCACCAGCCGTGAACTGATGTCCGCAATATGTTCAAGTGGTTTGAGGCCATTCGCTTTCAGTGTATTACCCGTATCCACGACATCAACAATCCGGTCAGCCAGACCCACCAGAGGCGCCAGCTCCATCGAACCATACAATTTAATAATTTCCACCTGCTTACCTTGCTCTGCATAATACTGACGGGTGCTATTGATAAACTTGGTTGCGATACGCAAGCGGCCCTGATGTGAAGGTTCACCTTCAGGCCCTGCTACCATGAGTTTACATTTGGCGATTTCCAGATCCAGTGGCTCATAAAGACCTTCCCCGCCATGCTCCATCAGTACATCCTTGCCGGCAATGCCTACCTCGGCAGCACCGTATTGTACGTAAGTTGGAACATCAGTCGCACGAATAATCACCAGCTTTACATCATCAAGATTGGTATCCAGAATCAATTTTCGACTGGTTTCAGGGTCATCTACAGCTTCAATACCGGCATGCGCCAGTAATGGCATGGTTTCCTTGAAAATACGTCCCTTGGATAAAGCAATAGTAAAGGTATCTTTCATAATTTTGGTCTTGATTAAGCCTTCAGGAAGGCAGCCTTCTGATCTTCGAACCTAGTAATAACAGTTTTTCCTCGATGCGGTCATAGCCGCGATCAATATGATAAATTCTGTCAACAATAGTATCACCCTCGGCAATTAACCCGGCCAGAACCAGGCTGGCAGAGGCGCGCAAGTCTGTTGCCATAACCGGTGCTGCGGTCAGCTTTTCTACCCCTTTGATAATCGCCATATTACCTTCAACACGAATATCTGCACCCATACGCTGCAATTCCTGAACATGCATAAAACGATTCTCGAATACGGTTTCGCAAACTGTACCAACCCCGTCTGAAACCGCATTTAACACACAAAACTGCGCCTGCATATCAGTTGGAAAGGCGGGGTAAGGTGCTGTGTGAATATCAACTGATTTAGGTCTTTTTCCATGCATATCCAGATCAATCCAGTCTTCGCCCTGAGTAATATCAGCCCCCGCCTCTATCAATTTGGCAATCACGCTATCGAGTAATTCAGGCTTTGTATCCTTAACTTTTACGTGCCCACCACTGATCGCTGCAGCAACCAGAAAAGTACCCGTTTCAATTCGATCAGGCAGTACATCATATTGAGTACCGCTCAGATTTTCGACACCTTCAATAATGATTTTATCTGTGCCAGCACCACTCACTTTTGCACCCATGCTATTCAGACAATTGGCCAGATCGACCACTTCCGGTTCACGTGCAGCATTTTCAATGACAGTTGTGCCTTTTGCCAGCGTCGCCGCCATCATTATATTTTCGGTGCCAGTCACTGTGACCATATCCATCACAATCGTAGCACCTTTCAGACGATCAGCTTTTGCGTGGATATAACCATTTTCAACCGTGATATCTGCTCCCAGTTTTTGCAGACCATCAATATGTAAATTAACCGGACGTGAGCCTATTGCGCACCCACCGGGTAAAGAAACTTCTGCGCGACCATAACGCGCCAGCATCGGCCCCAACACCAGAATAGAGGCGCGCATGGTGCGCACCAGTTCATAGGGTGCATGAAATTCTTTTATCGTCGACGCATTAATCTCGATCGTCATGCGCTCATCCAGTGTCAGATCAACACCCATACGCCCGAGCAGCTCCATGGTGGTAGTAACATCCTGAAGGTGCGGTACATTACCCACCCTCATAATGCCATCAGCCAGCAAGGTTGACGCCAGAATTGGCAAAGTCGCGTTTTTTGCACCTGAGATCCGTACCTCGCCCTGAAGGCAGGTACCACCACTGATTACAAGTTTATCCATAGCTTGGTACTTCTTATTATTAAAGTGAGAGGGCTATATTTAACCCTGTTGTTGCTGCCATTCTTCCGGCGTATACGTTTTCATCGCCAGCGCATGAATAACACCAGTCTGCATACGATCACCCAGAGTTGCAAATACCAGTCGATGTTGTGCTATCGTGTTTTTGCCTGCAAAATCAGCGCAAATCACAATGCCATCAAAATGTGAGCCATCATCACCTTCTATAATAGCTTCGGAACCCGGCAGGCCGGACTCTATCAATTTCTTTATATCTTCTTTGGTAATCATATAGTTACATACCGCTCCAGTCTGGCTGGAGAAAGAATACACGATTCTGCTCCAACAACTATTTCAGGATCGCCCATAATATAGAAAATCGATGCAAAACGGGAGTTTTTTCCCTGTTTTCAGGGTAAAAAGTTTTTCAGATTCAATTGGCTGCATCTGAATCAAGTGGAAGAATGTGTTCCAGTCCACTCATTCTGATAATGGACATCATTTGATCAGGGGCATTTAAAAACTCAATATGCTTTCCATTCTGACGTGCAAGTCTGACCCATTCCATGATCATTGCGACTCCCGCACTGTCTGCGCGTTTCACACCGGAAAGATCAATAATCATATCTGATTGCTGATGCAATAAAGTCTGGATCTGTCCAAATTTTACCGGCACCGTTTCAAAAGTTAGCAATCCGGATAATTCAAACTGGTTATGAGGTGTTTTTTTCAGCATTTAAGGGGTCTTTTTACCATTCTTCGCCGCACCGGTTCCCATCATGAATTTACCAATCATACGCTCCAGAACCAAAGCCGATTGTGTTTCCCCAATAACGCCACCGTCTTTGAAAAAGTCATCTGAACCACCTGGTTCCAGACTGATATATTGTTCACCAAGGACACCTGCTGTAAAAATACTGGCTGTACTGTCATCTGGTATACGGCTATGGCTACGCTCAATCGAGATGGTAACCACCGCCTCCAGCTTGCGGTCATCATATGCAATAGCTGCGACACGGCCAATACGAACACCTCCTATACGAACAGGCGAACGAATCTTCAGCCCACCTATATTGTCGAAACGTGCCTTCAATTGATAAACATCCTTTTCAGTAAAAGCACTGATATTACTCACCTTCATTGCCAACATGAAAAAAGCTGCTATCCCGGCAGCAACAAACATACCTACCAGTATTTCTACCGCTCTGTTCGTTTGCATATTAATTATCTCCAAACATAATTGCTGTCAAAATAAAGTCCAGCCCCAGGACTGCAAATGCAGTATGGACAACGGTTCGTGTTGTCGCACGACTGACACCTTCGGTTGTTGGCACGGCATCATAGCCTTCAAAAACGGCGATCCAGGATGCCACCAGACCGAATGCAAAGCTCTTGATAATGCCATTAAAGATGTCACCATCAAGTGAGACCTTATCCTGCATTTGTGACCAGAAAGCACCGTCATCTACGCCCAACAGCCCCACACCAACCATGTAACTACCCAGTATACCCACCGCACTAAACATAGCTGCAAGCAACGGCATTGATATAACACCCGCCAGATATCGGGGGGCAACCACTCGCTTAACCGGATCTACAGCCATCATTTCCATCACAGAAAGCTGATCAGTCGCTTTCATCAGGCCTATTTCCGCGGTCACCGCAGAACCTGCACGCCCTGAAAATAACAGCGCAGTTAAAACCGGCCCCAGTTCACGTACCAATGATAATGCAACCACAGGCCCGAGAGAATCTTCACTGCCAAAATCAATCAGGGTGTTATACATTTGCAGACCCAGCACCATGCCCACGGTCAAACCGGATATCACTACAATGGCCAGTGATAGCACACCGATGGAATATAACTCCTGAACCAGCAATCGGGGTTGTTTAAACAATGAAGGAAGACTCAGTAAAACCTGGATCTGAAATGTTGCAGCACGGCCTAATCGCTCAAATAAAAGCAATGAGGAATGACCCAGCCCCTGGAACCAGTTCATCATATAGCTATATCCTGCAGCAGATCCTGCTCAAATGGCACCGCGGGGTAATGAAAAGGAACCGGCCCGTCAGGTAGCGCATGCATGAACTGATAGACAGACTCGGTTTTGCTCTGTTGCAATGTTTTCGGACTGCCTTCACCAACCACTTTACCATCAGCTATCATATATAATCGATCTGAAATGGCACTCACTTCCTGAACGTCATGTGAAACAATAACAGTTGTCATACCAAGACTATCGTTCAGTAACCGTATTAATTTCATAATAACGCCCACGGTAATCGGGTCCTGTCCCGTGAAGGGTTCATCATACATCATTAGCATAGGATCAAGCGCAATCGCCCGGGCAAGTGCTATACGACGAGACATACCCCCTGAAAGTTCTGCCGGGTACAAATCACGTGCACCCCGCAGGCCAACAGCTTCGAGCTTCATTAATACAAGCGTCCGTATCAAATCTTCGGTCAGATGGGTATGCTCACGAATCGGAAATGCAACGTTCTCGAAAACAGTCAGATGAGTAAACAATGCACCGCTCTGAAACATCATCCCCATCCGTTTGCGTAACTGATACAGGTCATGATTATTCAGCCGGGGGACGATCTGCCCATCCACAGAAACTGATCCGCTTCGAGGTTTAAGCTGTCCACCAATCAAGCGCAGCAAAGTTGTTTTACCACAACCACTCGGCCCCATGATGGTGGTGATTTTCCCTCTGGGAATTTCAATATCGACACCTTCCAGTATCGACCGACTGCCACGTGAATAGTGCAGTTCATTGATACGAATCAACATATCATTATTTTGTGTGGTTTCCATACACTACTACCTGAAATATTTACTGCAAATATAACTTAAACGCTGATACTGATGTTCTCTAGTTGCCGGTTAACATCTGCCCGATGACCTGGGCATCCTGCATGGCCTTGATCACAGGCGGCTCGCCACTAAATAGCAGATAAAGCTCTCTGTCTTCACCCGCTTGTTGCAGGAATGATTCAATATACCCCCGCAGCTGACGTGTATTATTGCTCTGATTCGCCGTCAGCATACCGACAACTGAATGTTCAGTTTTTCGATCAGGACGCCAGCAAACTGAAAAAACATCATCCGAAACAGGCGCATCACTGTCAATAAAGACCTTAAAATGTTTTGACAGTTCAGATAACATTGAATCAGATAGCCTGACCTGATCCTGCATAACAACAATACCTAACAAACTGCCTGATAACAATGCTCCAGCATGTGCGAGTTTTTCAGCCTGCTGCGTACCCCAGTCCGGGCTATCAATCATCAGAAAAAAAGAGCATTCATCACCCCCATCTTCCAGCCATTGTTCCACTTCTTCTGTAGATGCTGTCATCCAGTCATCTGAAGGCAATGCAAGAACACGAAATAAATGCGTATAGAACTCCAGCTGCCAGTCTTCCGGCAGTCCATCTGGATAATAACTGTCATCCCAGCCTTCGTGTCGCCAGCCTACCGAACCTGTTTCGAGATAATGCCCTGCCATTTGTTCTTTCCTTCTTGTACACAGAATAGGGAAACGCCATAATAGCGCATGACTGATATTATACCCTTTAAAAAACCCAAATTGGCTGAAAAACACAAGGGAAATACCTTGTGTCGCAATGGCTTACACAAATGGGCGGAAGATAAAAAAATGGCTTTTGACGTTAAAAAGGGAAAACTGGTCACGCGTTATACCTGCAAACGCTGCGGTGCTACCAAGGTAAAAAGCACATGATGTTACAGAATATCGTATACATTATTGCCGGGTTTCTGATACTACTCTGGGCCGCCGACCGTTTTGTTCTGGGAGCCTCTGTCATCGCCCGTAACCTGGGTGTCGCCCCCCTGGTTATCGGCATGACTATTGTTGGTTTTGGCACCTCGGCTCCCGAGATTCTGATTTCGGCTGTATCATCATTAGATGGAAATCCCGGACTCGCTATTGGTAATGCACTGGGATCCAATATCACTAATATTGCGTTGGTACTGGGTTTTACTTCATTGCTCGTCCCAATGACGATAAAGTCAGAAACACTGAAACGTGAATACCCCATCTTACTGGCCGTCACACTGGGAAGCCTGGTTTTACTGATGGATGGTAACTTCAGTCGCGTTGATGGCATCATTCTGATTACCTCCATGTTTCTCATTATATACACCGTTACCATGCTAGCCCTGCGTTCCAGAAAAACCGACCCTATTGTCCACGAATTTGAAGATGAAATGCCCCCTGAAATGAATACGGGCGTGGCCAGCTTATGGTTTCTGCTGGGGCTGGTTCTTTTATTGATCGGCTCAAAACTATTAGTGTTAGGGGCGGTCAACATTGCACAAGCCATGGGCGTCAGCGATGTCATTATTGGTTTGACGATTGTAGCTATTGGCACCAGCCTGCCTGAACTGGCAGCAACCCTGATGAGTGCATGGAAAAAAGAATTTGATATCGCTATTGGTAATGTAATCGGCTCGAATATGTTTAATTTACTGGCGGTGTTGGGCATTCCTGGTGCCATCAAGCCTGGCCCCGTTCCTGAAGGTATTCTTGAACGAGACTTTCCAGTTATGATTAGCCTGACAGTGATGCTGTTTATTATGTCTTACGGCTTCAGGCGAGATGGACGCATCAATCGCATAGAAGGCGGAATTTTATTTGCCTGTTTTCTTGGTTATCAGGCATTCATCTTCTTTTCATAAAAAACAAATAAAGGTTTTTCCATGGATTCAATCAAATTAACAGCACAAAACATTAAATGCGGCGGTTGTGCCAGTGCCATTCAAAAAGGGCTGGGAGAACTGGATAATATCACGCATGTTGAGGTAGCCATTGACACCGGAACTGTCAGTATATCCGGCCAAAACCTGTCAGCTGAACAATTGTCTGATAAACTGTCGGAACTGGGCTACCCTGTCAGTTGATCTGGCAGATCTATAACTATAATCAAACAGACGATATGACAACTCATAATTTCATTACATTAGGTAAAGCTGTTCTGCAAAATGAGGCTGATGCGGTTCAAACACTGATCTCACGACTGGATGACCGTTTCAGTCAGGCCTGTGAAATCATGCTCAACTGCAAAGGCCGTATTGTCGTGATTGGCATGGGTAAGTCAGGTCATATCGGAGGCAAGATCGCGGCAACACTGGCAAGCACCGGTAGTCCGGCTTTTTTTGTCCACCCCGGTGAGGCCAGTCACGGTGACCTTGGAATGATCACCGCAAACGATGTGGTCCTGGCACTGTCAAATTCCGGTGAAACAGCTGAAATTCTGACCATTCTTCCTATTATAAAGCGTCAGGCCATCCCGTTAATCAGCCTGACAGGAAACCCGGATTCTACCCTCTCAAGTACGGCTGATATCAATCTTGATGTCAGCGTCAGCAGTGAAGCATGCCCATTAGATCTCGCGCCCACTTCGAGTACAACCACTACTCTGGCCATGGGTGATGCGCTGGCAATTGCCCTGCTGGATGCCAGAGGGTTTACCGAAGAAGATTTTGCCCGCTCTCACCCGGGCGGGAGTCTGGGAAGACGGCTGCTTCTGCATGTAGAACAAATCATGCATACCGGCGACACCATCCCGGCGGTCAGTCATCATGCACTACTGGGTGAAGCCTTGCTTGAGATTACACGCAAAAGCCTTGGCATGACTGCTATTATTAACGATACCGGCAAAGTATTAGGCATTTTCACTGATGGTGATTTGCGACGAACGCTGGATAAAGGCATCGACATGTATAACACCCCTGTTACTGATGTCATGACCATTAATTGTAAAATGGCTCGCAGTAATATGCTGGCTGCCGAAGCATTGCATATGATGGATGAATACAAAATTAACGCATTACTGGTCACTGATGAAAATCAGCAGCTGGTTGGCGCACTCAATATGCACGACCTGCTACGTGCCGGTGTTGTTTAAGGAACCTGTTTAAATGAAAGATATTTTTGAAAAGGCCAAACAAGTCAAGATTGTTATATTTGATGTAGATGGTGTGCTTACAGATGGCTCACTGTTTATTGGTGATGATGGACAAGAGTACAAGGCATTTAATTCTCGTGATGGACATGGAATAAAAATGCTGCAAAAACATGGAGTGCCGGTGGCTATCATCACCGGACGTACCTCCAAAGTCGTTGAATATCGAATACGCGATCTTGGTATTGAGCTGGTATATCAGGGGCAACATGATAAAACCGAAGCCTTCAATGACCTGCTACAAAAAATGAACCTGACCCCGGAACAATGTGCCTATGTCGGTGATGACGTGGTTGATCTGCCCGTCATGAGTCAGGTAGGGCTGGCTATCGCAGTCGCTGATGCTCATACCATGGTTGTAAAACACGCACACTGGCAAACACCTCATGCTGGGGGTCGTGGCGCAGGACGGGATGTTTGTGAAATGATTATGGAAGCTCAGGGCACACTCGAGTCTGAACTGGACAGCTACTTATTCAAACCATAATGACCCGATTCCGAACTTTTCTTCTGCTTGCCGTCATCAGTCTGATTGTCACACTCAGCTTGCAGTATACCGAGAACATCTCAAATAAATCTGCCTCGATACAAGATAAAAATGAAGCCGATGTGGACTACAGTATCCGTGATTTCACGCTTGTTAGCATGAATCCCCGCGGGAATATTCTTTACCATTTAAGTGCAGCTTCCATGAAGCATTACCAGTCAGATGATTCTACCCGGCTACTGAAACCTCGCATTGAATTGCATGATGAAAAAAAGAATAAATGGGTTGTAAGCGCGCTCACGGGTGATGTCAGTACTCATGGTGAGACCATCAGGTTTAAACAACAGGTTCAACTCATTCATTCAGGAAAAACTGACCAGGATCAATTGACCATCAACACAGAATCACTGACTATTAAACCTAAGCAGCATCTGGTGAGTACACAGAAAAAAATTCAAATGACGGGTAAAGGGCTTGTCATTCAGTCTGATGGTTTAAAAGCAGACACACAAAAAGGTCTGATACAATTGCTGTCAAAAGTCAGAGGTGTTTATGCAACCCCATAGGAAAGCGTTATTTTGCCTGCTGCTGTTGCTGTCCTCTATATCAGCTTTTGCGCTGGAATCGGACAGATCAAAACCGCTTAAAGTTCAGGCCAATAAAGCCAGCCTGAATAAAACAACCGGTATCAGTACCTATAGCGGCAATGTTATCGTAAAACAAGGCAGCCTTGAAATCAGGGCACATCAACTCAAGGTCTATACCAAGGGTGGCAAATTACAAAAAATGATAGCACACGGTACACCTGTTACATTTCAACAAAGGCCTGATCATAAACAGCAAAACATCACAGCAAAAGCTCAAAAAATGACCTTTAATGCCATTAATAATGTCACCATATTTGAACAACAGGCTGAGCTTCGACAGGGTGATAATGCCTTTAACAGCAACCACATTATTTATAACCTGAAAAATGATACCGTTGTTGCCGGTAAACAAAATGGTGGCGGACGCGTAACAATCACGATACAACCAGACAAGCCCGCCAGCAAAACCCATAACAAGCTCAAGAATGTCACTGAATGAAAACACTGCGTGCTAATAACCTGAGCAAACATTACAAAAGCAGACATATTGTCAATGATGTCAATATCACCATTAAAACCGGTGATGTCATCGGGCTTCTTGGTCCTAATGGCGCAGGTAAAACAACCTGCTTTTATATGATCGTGGGATTAGTACCTTGTGATAGCGGAAGTATTCTTCTTGATAATCAAGATATTACTAAACTTCCGATGCATAACAAAGCGCAACAGGGTATTGGTTATCTGCCGCAAGAAGCATCGATATTTCGTAAACTCAGTGTTGAAGATAACATTATGGCTATCTTGCAAACACGCCATGATCTGAGTTCACAACAACGCAAAACTGAACTGAATAACCTTCTGCATGACCTGCATATCGGTCATATCAGAGAAAGCCTTGGAATGAGCTTGTCAGGTGGAGAGCGTCGACGCGCTGAAATCGCCCGTGCGCTGGCCATGAACCCTGATTTTATACTGTTTGATGAGCCTTTTGCTGGCGTAGACCCTATTTCGGTAGTTGATATTCAACAAGTCATTAACCAGTTACGGGAACGAGATATCGGTATTCTGATCACTGACCATAATGTACGCGAAACTTTAGGAATCTGCACTTCTGCCTATATATTAAGTGAAGGTCAAATTATTGCCGAGGGTAGCCCGGAGGCCATACTGGCAAACAAGCAGGTCAAAGAGGTTTATCTGGGGCATGATTTTTCTATTTAGAAGCTCTGAATAATTCATCCGTGAATTATCAGAGCACGCATAAGAAAAAATATGATTTTTCTTATGCTTCATTTTCAATGACTTAATGTCAATGAAAATGGCCGTCCTTCCATGTACGGCAAAACATTAGAAGCTCTGAATAATTCATCCGTGAATTATCAGAGCACGCATAAGAAAAAATATGATTTTTCTTATGCTTCATTTTCAATGACTTAATGTCAATGAAAATGGCCGTCCTTCCATGTACGGCAAAACATTAGAAGCTCTGAACAATTCATCCGTGAATTATCAGAGCTTCCTTGAAAATTATTTTTAAGAAAATATGAAATCAATATATACTGGCATAATAAATGCAGTAGAATCAGAGAGCAGATCAAATGATCGCTCAAGCAAAAAAAATTGAATATGAAACAATCACTCTATCTTGGTCATGAACAACGTTTACACATGACCCCTCAGTTGCAACAGGCCATCAAACTGTTACAGCTATCTACTATTGATTTACAAACAGAAATTCAGAATGTACTTGATTCAAACTTTATGCTCGAAGTTGCTGAAGAAGATCATGACAACAAAGCCCAGAAAGAAAATACTCAGAATGAAAACCAGGACAATAACCAACAGGCCTCAGCCGAAGCCAGCACAAGTGATACCGGTGACCTGACGTCCAAGGCTGAGATACCCGATGAATTACCTCTCGACAGTAAATGGGAGGACGTCTACGATGGCAGCACCTCCTACTCGCAATCAGCGCCGGATGATCGCCAGGAACAATGGGAGTCAGCAAATCAGACCGGAGAAACATTACGGGAACACCTTACCTGGCAAATGGAGCTAACACCATTTTCGGATAATGATCGGGAGATCGCAATCACACTGATTGATTCTATTGCAGAAGACGGGTATCTGCATATCCCGCTGGAGGAAATTCACCAGGGGTTGTTAAATGAAGATAGCGATGACCCCATTGAAATGGATGAAGTTGAAGCTGTATTGCACCGAATCCAGCAATTTGATCCTCTGGGTGTCGGTGCTCGTAATCTGGAAGAATGTCTGCTGGTTCAATTACAGCATTTTCCTGCAAACACACCTCATCTGAAACTGGCAACTGACCTGATCAGGACTCACCTTGCCGCCTTGGGAAATCGTGACTTTAATCGTATCATGCGTCAGATGCGTATTAACCAGGAAACACTAAGCGCTATCATCGAATTAATTCAAAGTCTGAATCCACGTCCAGGCGAAAATATTACTCCTGCCAAACCTGAATATATCGTTCCCGATGTTTATGTCAAAAAAATCAAGGGACACTGGCGAGTTGACCTTAATCCTGAAACCATGCCAAAAATTCGTATCAATCAGCAATATGCCAAACTGATACGCCGCAATGATAGCAGTGATGATACCAATTCGCTGCGGGATCATTTGCAGGAAGCACGCTGGTTTTTGAAAAGCCTTCAAAGCCGAAATGAAACATTAATGAAAGTTGCCAATTGTATCGTAGAACGCCAACGAGGTTTTCTGGACTATGGTGAAGAAGCCATGAAACCATTGGTTTTACGCGATATTGCTGAAACTGTTGAAATGCATGAATCTACTATTTCGCGTGTTACAACACAAAAATACATGCATACGCCACGAGGTATTTTTGAATTTAAATATTTTTTCTCAAGCCATGTCAATACAACGGAAGGGGGGGTCTGCTCTGCTACCGCTATTCGTGCCATTATCAAAAAACTGATCGCCGCTGAAAACCCGGCCAAACCGCTCAGTGACAGTAAAATTGCGGATTTATTACTCAAACAAGGCATCAAGGTTGCCAGGCGCACTATTACAAAATATCGCGAAGCAATGTTTATTTCTTCATCAAACGAACGTAAACGACTAACGTAAACTATGATTAATATTAAAGGAGTCTATAATGCAAATTGATCTTACAGGCCATCATGTAGATATTACTGATTCACTGCGTGACTATGTTGAAAGCAAGCTGGAAAAGATTGAACGTCATGTTGATAATGTGGTCGATATCCATGTCATTCTCGGTGTTGAAAAACTTCGACAAAAGGCTGAAGCAACTGTTCATCTCAGTGGCAGCAAGATTTATGCTGACGATACTCAGGAAGATATGTATGCTGCCATCGACGGGCTTATTGACAAACTGGACAGACAAGTCAAAAAACACCAGGAAAAAATTAAAAATCATCATCGTAGATAATGCCAATGTAAGCTGAAGTACTATGAAAATTGAAAATCTAATCTCACCTGAACGTATCAGGTGCAACGCGCCTGCAAAAAGCAAGAAAAAGGCACTTGAAACTCTGAGCCAGCTTTTGTTATCAGATGCGCTGAATGTAAGTCAGGAAGAAATTTTTGAGAGCCTGACGGGACGTGAACGACTGGGTAGTACCGGACTGGGACATGGCGTTGCCTTGCCTCATGCCAGGCTACCCGGCCAGGAAGTTGCTATCGGTGCTTTCATAAAACTCGAACAGGGCATTGATTTCGACTCTATTGATAACCAGCAGGCTGATCTTCTTTTCAGCCTGCTGGTACCTGATCACTTTACTGATGAGCATCTGGAAATACTGTCACAACTGGCTAACATGTTTAATGATGCTTCATTTTGCGAAAAGCTTCGAAATAGCCAGACTGAAGAGCAATTATATCAGTTGCTCACCAGTAAACAGGCCAGCTCAGCCGCATGACAACCGCCACGGTTCACAGTATTGTTAGTCAGCTCTCTCGTCACCTTGACCTGGAATGCAAAGCAGGTGAGCAAGGCGACCAGCGCGCTATCAAACCAGGAAACATATCCGACAAAAGACCTATTGCCCTTATAGGCCATCTAAACCTGATTCACCCTAACCGCATTCAGGTATTAGGCAAAACGGAATTATCTTATTTAAAAAAACTGGGGAAAAATTCACGATCTGATGCACTTAATCAAATTTTTTCTGAAGAAATAACCGTCATGGTCATCATTGCACAAGGACAGGCAATTTCACATGACCTGCTGCTACTTGCAGACAAAAATCATATTCCACTTTATAGTACACTGGCCAGCGGTATGGAAGTTATCAGCCATTTTCAATACTTGCTGGGCAACATTCTGGCCGAAACACTTGTCATCCATGGTGTTTATATGGACGTCATGGGCAGTGGTGTGCTGCTGACGGGGGAAAGTGGTATTGGAAAAAGTGAACTGGCACTGGATCTGATCAGTCGGGGACACCGGCTGATAGCAGACGATGCCCCGGAATTTTCTCGTATCGCACCTGATATTATTAACGGTACCTGTCCTGCCCTGTTAAGAGAATTTCTCGAAGTACGGGGTCTCGGCGTGCTCAATATTCGCTCCATCTTCGGTGATAGTGCTGTAAAAACCAGCAAATACCTGCGTCTGATCATTGCACTCGAAAACATGACAGAAGAACAACTACACAGCGTAGATCGCCTCAGAGGTTCACGCCGTAAACGGAAAATACTTAATGTAAATATCCCCGAAGTCACACTTCCTGTTGCACCTGGACGGAATCTGGCTATTGCCGTTGAAGTAGCTGTACAAAATCATATGATGATTGAGAAGGGGTATGATGCTGCTGAAGACTTCATACAACGACAACAACGCCTGGTGCAAAACAGTCTGTCATGAAACTTATTATTATCAGTGGACTCTCGGGGTCAGGTAAAAGTATAGCTCTGAATACGCTTGAAGATCTGGACTATTACTGCATCGATAATATGCCGATCGGAATGTTATCTGCTCTGGTCAAACAACTGCTCAGCAGCTGGGGAAGAGATCATAAGCACATTGCTGTTGGTATAGATGCGCGCAACAGCCACAGCGACCTGAAACACTTTCCTGACTTACTCAAAGACCTTGCTCTTTCCAAGCTTAGCGTGGAAATTATCTTCCTTGAAGCCGATGACTCTACATTACTGAAAAGATATAGTGAAACGCGCCGAAAACACCCTCTGACTGATGGTGATATGTCACTTGCTGACGCAATAAAAATGGAGAAGGAATTACTCTACCCTATTGCTGCACAGGCAAATCTGATTATAGATACAACACATACCAACATCTATCAACTCAGGGAACTGGTTCGAAGCCGTGTCATGAGTGAACCTACAGAGCCCATGTCTTTGCTATTTCAATCATTCGGATTTAAGCATGGTATACCCAGTGATGCAGATTTTATTTTTGACCTTCGTTGCCTGCCTAACCCTCACTGGGAAAGCAAGTTACGCGCATTAACGGGTAAGGATGATGCAGTGATTCAATACTTGCAGGCACAGCCCTGGGTGAATGAAATGGAGCAACAAATACTGGCTTTCCTGGAAACCTGGATACCTCGCTTTGAGCAGGAAAACCGTAACTATATGACTGTTTCCATAGGTTGTACCGGTGGACAACATCGCTCGGTATACATGACAGAATGTTTAAGCACCTATTTCAAAAAAAATCGTAACAACGTATTAACACGACATCGAGAACTATCATGAGTGTTGGACTGCTAGTCATTACGCATAACAACATAGGGCGAGAATTACTTGAGACCGCTCGTATCATGCTGAATACCTGCCCTCTTGAAACTTCTGATCTGGCTATTACTACTGATTGTGACCCGACAAAATCACTGGAAATCGCACAACAGCGAATCCATGAACTCGACACAGGTGATGGCGTTCTGGTACTTACAGACATGTTTGGGTCCACCCCTAGTAATATTGCGCATAAACTTGCAGAAAATAGCAACGTAATCATTATAACCGGTATTAACCTGCCCATGCTGGTTCGCACACTTAACTATCCACGCCTCAAGCTAAAAGCACTGGCAGAAAAAGCCAGATCTGGCGGTCATGACGGCATTATAATTAGCTGATAACTATGCAAAAAAAAGTAACCATTGTTAACAGACTCGGCCTTCATGCTCGCGCTGCTGCAAAATTTGTAACACTCGCCTCCAGCTTCGAAAGTGATATCCATCTGCAAAAAGAACAACAGAAAGTTAATGGCAAAAGCATTATGGGTGTCATGATGCTGGCTGCTGCAAAAGGTAGCCAACTCATTCTGTTCACAGAAGGAAGTGATGAACAGGACGCCATACTCGCGCTGAGCACACTGATAAACAATCGCTTTGATGAAGCCGAATAATCAACTCCGGCTATCTTTAATCAAAGTCAGTTACGACAGGTAACAGGCATGACCATTTCGCTCAAGGGTATAGCCGTATCAAAAGGTATAGCAATAGGTCACGTGCATAAAATTGAACGTGGCTTGCCAGATATCCTCGAAAGCTGTATCCCTGAAGATAATATTGAATCCGAAGTTAAGCGTTTACTACAAGCATTAGATCTGGCCAGTCAGCAACTCAAACAGATACGCAACAAGATTCCAGACAATATCAGCAGTGATATCACAGGCTTCATTGATACGCATTTACTCATGCTGACTGACGACGCGCTTTCCGAAGTGCCTTGCCAGATTATCCGCTCACAACATTATAGTGCTGAGTGGTCACTTAAACTCCAGCTCGATACACTGGTAAATACGTTCGACCTGATTGACGACCCTTACCTGAGGACGAGACGTGACGATGTCATTCATGTTATCAACCGCGTCCTGCGTATCTTGCTTCTTGAGGAAGATATTGCTCATGAGGAATACAATGAAAATCGTATTATCGTTACCGACGACCTGACACCAGCGGACATTGTTCTGTTACAACATCAGGGAATGACTGGTTTCATCACTGCATCCGGTGGCCCACTTTCACATACAGCCATACTGGCTCGCAGCCTTGGACTGCCCGCAATTGTTGGCATTCACAATGTAATGTCCTACCTGAGACAGGATGAACCACTGATTATCGATGGTGAAACTGGCCAGGTACTCGTGGGCCTCAGCCCTGTTATCCAGCAACAATATGAAAAAAAGCAGGCTGTCAGTCATCGTTATTACCATTCTCTTGAAAAGTTAAATGACGTTCCTGCTATTACGCTGGATAACACCGAAATCAGATTGTTAGCAAATGCGGAACTACCCGCTGACATTGAAATGATTTATGCCAACAATATTGATGGAATCGGCCTGTTTCGCACCGAATATCTGTTTATGAATCGTGACGACCTGCCCGACGAAGAAGAACAGTTCCACTCTTACCGACAGTTGCTTGACCTGATGAATCAGCGCCCTGTCACAATCAGAACACTTGATCTTGGTGCTGATAAAACACTGAAGCATCAGCATGCGAATGACTTCCCGGCAAACCCGGCACTGGGACTGCGGGCAATCAGACTTTGCCTGAATCAACCCGAGCTATTCCGACCCCAACTACGCGCCATCCTGAGAGCCTCTGCTTTCGGGAAGTTACAAATCATGATCCCCATGTTGAGTAATCTTAACGAAATCAGGCAGACACTTAATCTGATTAATGAAATAAAAACAGAACTCGATAATCAACGAATCAGTTATGATGCGGGCATAAAAGTTGGTGGCATGATCGAAGTTCCTGCTGCAGCTATCAGCGCACATGCCTTTGCAAAGCATCTTGACTTCATGTCTATCGGCACAAATGACCTCATTCAGTATACACTGGCCATAGACCGTATCGACGAAGAGGTTAACTATCTGTATCAACCCTTTCACCCGGCCGTTATCAGCCTGATCAAGACTGTTATCGACGCCGGTAAAAAAAACAGTACGCCGGTAGCTATGTGCGGGGAAATGGCAGGAGATAAATCCTGTACTCGCCTGTTACTTGGACTGGGTCTGCGGGAATTCAGTATGCAGCCTAATGCAATACTGGAAGTGAAATCTGTTATCAATCAGACCCATCTCGCACAAATAGCACCTCTGGTTGAAAATATTTTACAATTGGAACAAAACGAACAGGTTACTGATGCAATTTATCAGCTAAATGCAATGACAACAGTTTAAGTATGAACAAATCAGGACTTATATTATTATTAACAGGTTTCAGTTTCCATTCATATGCAGCCGTATCCTCAGAGCAACTTGTCAAGGCTGCTATTGAACGTACCCATAAAAACGTAAGTTATGATGGTACTTACTTCTCAATCCCTTATCCTGGTGGCGACATACCCGCCAACAAAGGTGTCTGTACCGATGTAATTATTCGCGCTTATCGAAAAACCGGCATCGATCTCCAGCAAAAGGTCCATGAAGATATGGATGAAAATTTTCAACGTTATCCGTCCAGACGAATCTGGGGGCTCAGACATACTGACAAAAACATTGACCATCGCCGCGTACCTAACCTGCGTGTGTTTTTTAGTCGCTTCGGTCTTTCCCTGAGTATCAAAAAGAAGCCGCAATATTATAAGCCCGGAGATATCGTTACCTGGATGCTTCCGGGAAATCTTCCGCACATCGGTATTGTGATTAATCAAAGATCAGCCGATAATAAAAGACCCATGATTGTACATAATATTGGCGCTGGACCTGAAATAGATGACATGCTTTTTAACTATAAAATAACAGGGCATTATCGATATACCGGAAAGCAATAAACAAGAAATCTCACAATAATAAAAATATAATGTATGCTTATACTAACTATTTAGCAGTTCATCGTATAAAATCATATTAACTGTCATTTATTCAATACAGGTACACTATGTTCTACGGAATACCGGAAGATAAACACAATACTTTCAAACAGGCATACAACACCATAAAGGAATTATTTCCTGATTTTTTTGGTGCAGACATGCTTATTACATTATCCCGCAATCAATCTTTCAGACTGGACACGCATTTCACAGACAGCTTTTCGACTTTTGTTGAAACAGAACAGGAACACAGTCTTATCTGGCGGCTGCATACACTTGCATGGGCTGCAGGACATGCCATGAATATAGAAGGTGACTTTGTGGAATGCGGAGTGCTAAAAGGGTTTTGTAGCAAGGTACTTTGCAAATATCTGGATTTTGGCAGCACTCAAAAACAATTTTACCTTTATGATACCTTTTCCGGTTTGCCTGAAGAAACATCGACCCAACAAGAAAGAGATGGATGGGATTATTCTGATTTCGACCCGGATGAATTACTACAACAAGTGCAGCAGGCATTTTCCAGCTATCAAAACGTTCATATCATTCCTGGTATGGTTCCGAACTCCTTTCAAACTGCCGTGCCTGAAAAAATCTCGTTTTTACATATTGACATGAATTCTGAACAAGCTGAATTATTAGCACTGGAACATCTCTTTGATCGCGTCACCCCTGGAGGCATTATTGTTCTGGATGATTTTGGCTGGATCGCAAACAAAAACCAGATGCTCTCTGAGTTAAAATTCATGGCGGAACGAGAGCATATGGTTCTTGAATTACCAACCGGACAAGGTATGGTCATAAAACACTAGTCAACGTAGGGCCCCCACTGTTTGATAGGCTCCTTGTGCGGTAAACCTGCACAGAACATAAAGTGACTGTCTTCTTGCGCTTTAATCGTTACTGAATCGACATTCTCCAGAAAAGCAGCATCTGATTTATTTACCTGCTCACCCTCTACCTCCAATCCACCGGAAACAAGGTAAATAAATCCTCGCATGTCTTTTGCTATTTGCTTTGTAAATACACTGCCTGATTTCATTCTTATCTCTATATATTCAACAGTTGTCAGCAATTTCAGCGGTGAATTCTTCCCTGCGATAGTACGCATGGTTATACCTGCCGATACTTCTTCATGTATTTCTTCTGGCATCACTTCCTGATAATCCGGATCACTTTTTTTCAGCTGCCGGGGTAAATTAATCCATAACTGAATGCCATTATTACTACCTTCACTACCCGGCATTTCTGAATGCACAATACCCTTTCCAGCAGTAAACCGTTGCGCACCTCCTGCGGGTACACGCGATTCATTCCCCAGATTATCTGTATGTTTCATACTTCCAGTGAACATATAAGTAATCGCCTCAAACCCTCTGTGCGGGTGATCGGGAAAACCTGAACCCGGCTTTACATCAAAATGATCCCATAAAACAAATGGATCATAATTCATACACCCCTGATTTCCCGGCACAGGAAATAATCGTTTTACTTCAACGCTGTCACCTTCACTGGTTTCTTTTGCTTGCCGTATTGTAATATTGTTCATAACTAATCCTCCGTCGTAAATCGATGACGATTGTGCGGTAAAGTAAAATCAAGCCTCGGCCCTTCAGGTACTATTCTGGTAGGGTTAATGCTCACGTGACTATAATAATAATGACGTTTGATATGCTCCATATTGACCGTCATTGATATGCCAGAACACTGATAGAGATCACGTAAATAATTGGATAAGTTCGGATAATCATCTATCCGCCGCAAGTTACATTTAAAGTGCCCCACATAAACAGCATCAAACCTTATCAGGGTAACAAACAGTCGCCAGTCTGCTTCACTAATATGATTCCCCACCAGATACCGCTGCCGTGCCAATCTTTCTTCCAGTTGATCCAGCACCGTAAACAATTCAGTAACCGCATTTTTATAAGCGACTTGCGTTGTAGCAAACCCTGCACGATAAACACCATTATTTACTTTGTTGTAAATCAGCTCATTGATATCATCAATTTCATCCCTCAGCTCAACAGGATAATAATCGTCTGTATTTCCGGTCAGGTGATCAAAGGCACTGTTGAGCATACGAATAATTTCTGAAGATTCATTATTCACAATAGTATTCTGATTTTTGTCCCACAATACGGGTACGGTGACAATACCACTGTAATCCGGTTTTGCGAGGGTATATACCTGATGCATATAATCAAATGAGTTTATATGATCTACAGTAGCGCCCGGGTATTTACCAAATCGCCAGCCATCATCTTCCATATCCGGATGCACAACAGACACTGAAATAATAGCTTCAAGTTGTTTCAGTTTACGAAAAATCAAAGTGCGATTTGCCCAGGGGCACGCGTAACTTACATACAAATGGTATCGATCCGCTTCAGCCTTGTAACCACCTTCCCCTGTTGGCCCTGCATTCCCGTCAACTGTTATCCAGTTTCTGAATTGAGAGTCCTTACGCACATATTCCCCTGATTTATTCTGATCCTTAAACCAGTCATTCTCTAACTTACCCTTGATCAGTAAGCTCATAGTCTTCTCCTTAACCAGCAATCAACCCGCCGTGTGACCACGATGACCCTGTATTTTTTTATCCAGGCTCCAGGCGCCCGCTCCAACAGCTGACATAAATAATAAGCCACCGGCAATCGAGAGATTTTTCATGAACATAATCGACTGTAACTGGTTATTAAAATCAGCATGAAATATCATTGCAGAAATGATAGAAAATCCTGCCAGAGCCAACGCTGCCCAACGTATCTGCCAGCCAATAATAACGGCCAGACCACCACCGACTTCCAATGCAATAACCGGTATTAACAAACCACCCGGCACACCCATGGATTCCATATAAGCTTGTGTACCTGCAAACGCCCCGATTTTGCTAATACCTGCCAGTAGAAAAATATGTCCTAACAATACGCGCCCGATAACGATAATCCAGTTTTTCATAATCTCTTCCTCTCATCACATTTAACATGGATATCAGTATAGTTAAATTATTTAGATATAAAAGATCAAAATATTGCTTATATTTATCTAATTTTTAGATATAATAAGCTTATGAAGTCGCCCAAAGTCAGTCTTGATCAATGGAGAACACTGCAAGCAGTCGTCGACAATGGCGGTTATGCTCAGGCAGCCGAATACCTGCACCGCAGCCAGTCATCGGTAAGCTACGCTATACGCCGCCTTGAAGCACAATTGCAAACCGATGTCCTGATCGTTAAAGGACGTAAAGCAGAACTCACCGATGCAGGCAGAATATTATTACTGCGCTCCCGCTCGCTGGTCGGTGACGCCGGTGAGCTGGAGCAACTGGCAGCAGATATAAACCGCGGACGCGAAACCGAGATCAGACTGATCGTCGATGAAGCCTTCCCATTTGAAGTACTGGTTCATTCCCTGAAAAAGTTTCACATGGATTGTGACAACACACGCATTCTGCTTGAACAAGTCATTTTGTCAGGTGCCGAAGAGTTTCTGGCTCAGGGGCAGGCTGATTTAGCTATCAGTCACTGCATCCCTCATAATATGCTTGGCGATCAGGTTTTACAGGTTGAATTTCTGGCGGTAGCACATCCTGACCACGCGTTACATCAACTCGACGCTCCTATCACCCTGAATCAACTACGGGATGAACTGCAGATTGTTATCCGTGACTCAGGGGCGCAGCAGAAACGCGATTCAGGCTGGCTGGGAGCTGAACAACAATGGTCTGTCCCCAGTATTGAGTCTTCTGTAAAACTGATTTGCCAGGGTATGGGTTATGGCTGGCTACCGCGGCATATGATCAGTGAATATCTGAACAAGGGAATTTTGAAAATACTGCCATTACGCGAGGGTAAATCCTACCTGGCCGACCTGCATCTGGTTTTCGGAAATCGCATTCATCTTGGTCCCGCTACAAAACAGTTAGCTGACGTGTTACGTAAATCTATAAGCGAATATCAACTCACTTCATGATTAGTTTTAATTTAAAGTCTATTTACCTTTACCCTGATTTTATTAATCGTTACACTTTATTGAACTCAGCTAACCCGCAAAGACAGTACTATGGCCGACACTAAACTCAACGAAAACCAGGGAGAATCACGGCTTGATTCCTTTCGCGAGGCACTGAGAACCGGGCAAAACCAGCATATCTGGACGATGCTGTCTGATCTGCACCCTGCCGAGATTTCTCACATTCTGGAGTCATTACCCTCACACGAGCGCCAGCTTATCTGGAGTATGGTTGGTCTTGAAGATGAAGGTGAGGTTCTGCTACAGGTAAACGATGAAGTTCGTGCCGGCCTGATTAAAGACATGGGCACCAATGAGCTGGTTGCTGCAACCGATGGCATGGACATGGACGACCTTGCTGACCTGCTCAATGACCTGCCTGACATTGTTATCAAGGAAATTCTGCTTTCAATGGACAAGCAGGACAGGCATCGTCTTGAATCCGTTCTCTCTTACCCTGAGGACAGTGCCGGTGGTTTAATGAACACCGACACCATTACTGTCCGCGCCGATGTCACACTGGATGTGGTGTTACGTTATTTACGTTTACGGGGGAAGCTGCCTGTCTCAACCGATAGTATGATTGTGGTAAATCGCTTTGATATGTATCTGGGTATTTTACCCCTGACCACCTTGCTCACCAGCGAACCCGGTAAAACAGTTGCTGAAGTCATGGACTCAGGTATTGAACCCATCCCGGCAACCATGTCTGATACTGACGTCTCACGCTTATTCGAAAAACTTGATCTGGTATCAGCTCCGGTAGTGAGTGTGGACAATCACCTGCTTGGCCGCATTACCATTGACGATGTTGTTGATGTCATCCGTGATGAGGCAGATCACTCATTGATGAGTATGGCAGGCCTGCATGAAGAAGATGATATGTTTGCCCCGGTTATTTCGAGCGCACGCAGTCGAGCGGTCTGGCTTGGTATCAATCTGATTACTGCATTTGCTGCCGCCTGGGTAATAGGATTGTTTCAGATGACACTGGAAAAAGTCGTTGCTTTAGCCGTTCTGATGCCAATTGCTGCCAGCATGGGCGGCATTGCCGGAACACAAACACTGACCATTGTCATCCGTGGAATGGCGCTGGGGCATATCAATAAGGCCAACTCCAAATGGCTGTTATTTAAAGAAGCATCTGTAGGCACACTCAATGGTATTATCTGGGCTATGGTCGTTGGCGTTATCGCCTATGCCTGGTTCAATGAAGTCATGATCGGCATTTTTATTGGCGGTGCGATGCTTATTAACCTGATTACAGCAGCTATAGCCGGCTTCAGTATTCCTTTCCTGCTGCGCCACCTGGGTATAGACCCCGCGCTGGCCGGTAGCGTTGTATTAACAACTGTTACCGATATTATTGGCTATATGGCCTTCCTGGGTCTGGCAACCCTGTACTTCATGCCTTGATTATTTGAAATTTCCCTGAAGATCCGGAATCTTTCTTCGCGGCTGAAGCCGCTCCTACAAGTGGGCTATTGTTTTACTGTGGGAGTGAATTCATTCACGAACCTTTCTTCGCGGCTGAAACCGCTCCTGCAGGGGAGCTATTGTTTTACTGTAGGAGTGAATTCATTCACGAATCTTTTTTGCGCAGATAAACCTGCTCATGCAGGTAGTCAGTCATTTTTCATAACTTCAATCACCTGCCAGCATCATATTCTCAATCAAGACTGAGCCTGTATGAATGTTTCCTCTCAGATCAACATCTGAACCAATTTGCTGAATCTGCATAAACATATCACTCAGATTACCCGCGATAGTCACTTCCTCAACGGGATATTGTATTTCACCATTTTCCACCCAATAACCGGCAGCTCCACGAGAATAATCTCCGGTGACTATGTTAATACCCTGCCCCATTAACTCGGTCACCAATAGTCCTTTACCCATTTTTTTTAATAAAGCAGACAAATCATGTTTACCTGGCTGAACCTGTAAATTATGTACTCCACCCGCATTACCTGTCGTTTCCATACCCAGTTTACGTGCTGAATAGCTGCCCAGGACATAGCCTTTCAAAACACCATCCCTGATAATATCTCTGGCCTGTGTCGCCACACCCTCATTGTCATACCAGGCGCTACCCAGTGCCTTTTTCAAATGTGGTAATTCCTGAATGTGCATAAAATCAGGGAAAATTTTCTTCTCAACAGAGTCCAGTAAAAAACTGGATTTACGATACAGACTCCCCCCCGAGATCGCACTGATTAAATGCTGGAAAAAACCGGATGCGACATCAGCCTGCAAAATAACCGGCATCTGTCCTGTTTTCAGTTTACGTGCATTTCGCCTGTTCAGTGTGCGCTCAGCAGCCTTAAGACCGACAGATTCCGGCGAGTCCATTTCTGTTGCATCTCGCGCCAGGGTATACCAGTAATCACGCTGCATACCGTTATCATCATTCGCAATAACACTGCAACTTATACTATGTCGCGTACCGGAGTAACCATTTAAAAAACCATGGCTATTGCCATAGATACTCGTACCGCAACGGGTCGACACCGTCGCGCCTTCTGAATTACTGACCTGCTTATCTGTCCGTGCTGCATTTTCACACTGCAATGCGATCTCTATGGCCTGTTCAGCTGACAAGTCCCATGGATGAGATAAGTCCAGGTCAACTACCCGTTCTGCCATACGATTAGCATCAGCAAGGCCTGAATATGGATCCTCGCCACTATGTTTTGCAATCGCACAAGCCGCTTCCACTGCGTCTTCAATAGCTTTGTGACTACAATCAGAAGTGCTGGCCGACCCCTTACGGTGTCCCACATAGACGGTTATACCTAAACTGCGATCGCGATTATATTCCAGAGTTTCGACTTCACCCATACGTACCGTAACATTCAAACCTGATGCGGAATTCATCCCCACTTCCGCAGATGTCGCTCCTTTTTGTTTTGCTGTTTCCAGTACACCGGCAACCAGCGTTTCCATTTCTTGCTGATCAGGATAATCAGCCACGTTTGTTGTTGACATGTTATACTCCAGTAAAACACGAAGGCTGATAAACACCCCCATGCCAGAATTTGATCAAAACGAGCTTGACGCAGAAAAGAGCAAAACTCGCAAAAAACAGGAAGCTGATGCACTTCAGGAACTTGGCATCCGCCTCACCCGCATGAGTGCAGATGAGTTAACTAAACTTCCACTCCCATCCGAATTGCTTGAAGCTATTCGCATGGCTCAAAAAATACATCAACGTGGTGGTCACAAACGTCAACTTCAATACATTGGTAAAATCATGCGTTCTATTGACCCTGAACCGATAGAAAAAAGTCTGCAACAATTAAAACTGCAACACACACGAGCCGTTGCACAATTTCATCAACTTGAACAATGGCGGGATCAACTACTTACAAACGATCCTGATGTCCTGAATTCTATTTTATCACGATACCCCGAGTTGGACAGGCAACAACTTCGACAGTTAGTGCGTAACGCAAATAGCCCAAATGAAAAACTGGCAAAAAAATCAGCACGTGCTCTGTTTCAGTTTCTGCAAGACCAGGAAAATGCATCCTAACCTGTGCCGCCTACGGTAATTCCATCTATACGCATTGTTGGCTGACCGACGCCAACGGGAACACTCTGGCCTTCCTTGCCACAGGTACCCACACCATCATCCAGCTCAAGGTCATTACCCACCATACTCACGCGCCCCATCACTTCCGGGCCATTCCCGATTAACGTTGCACCTTTAACCGGCCGGGTCACTTTACCATTTTCGATTAAATATGCCTCACTGGTGGAAAATACAAATTTACCCGAAGTAATATCTACCTGCCCACCTGCAAAATTAACGGCATAAAGACCATTTTGTACAGACGCAATAATTTCTTCGGGATCATATTTACCGGGCAACATATAGGTATTTGTCATACGTGGCATAGGAATATGAGAGTAAGACTCACGACGACCGTTACCCGTACTCGCTACACCCATTAAATTCGCATTCAGACGATCCTGCATATAACCCTTCAGAATACCTTTTTCTATCAACATGGTTTGCTGGGTTAATGTCCCTTCGTCATCGATATTCAATGAACCGCGTCTTTCATTCAAAGTACCATCATCAACAATAGTGCAATGTTCAGAGGCAACTTTTTCGCCCATTCTACCGGAAAAAGCTGAGCTACCTTTGCGGTTAAAATCACCCTCCAGACCATGACCTACTGCTTCATGTAACAATACGCCCGGCCAACCAGGCCCCAGTACGACATTCATTGTACCTGCAGGTGCATCTACTGCTTCAAGGTTTAACAATGCCTGGTCTACTGCTTTCTTTGCAAACATTAAAGCACGGTCTTCATTTATAAAATATTCATATGAAAAACGACCGCCACCGCCAGCACCACCTTGTTCACGCCGGCCTTTTTCTTCTGCGATAACACTGACATTCAGTCTGACCAACGGTCGAATATCAGCCGCCAGTGTGCCATCACTGTTAGCCACCAGAATCGTCTCATGCACTCCCGACAAACTGGCAACCACTTGTTGAATTCGCGGATCCTGCTTGCGAGCTTCCGTATCAATATTTCGTAATAACTGTAATTTTTCTTCTGTACTGATAATATCGAGTGGATCATCGCTCATATAAAGCTGATGAGAGGCACCGGCTTTCCACGCCTGGAGTTTTCCCTGATGCCCTTTATTGGCAATAGCTCGGGCAGCATGTGAAGCCTGCAACAATGCCGGCATCTGAATTTCATCTGAATAGGCAAATCCTGTTTTTTCACCACTCAAGGCCCGCACTCCTACACCCTGATCAATATTATAACTGCCTTCTTTTACGATACCATCTTCCAGTACCCAGGACTCATGACGCTGAACCTGAAAGTAGACATCAGCACTGTCAATCGCATTCCCCATTGTATTGTCCAATATACGATTCAGATCATCATCATTCATTCCTGCAGGTTCAAGAATACGTGCTCTTGCAATACTCAATACTTCTGTCATGTTTTTGCTTCTTTTTTACAATAAATTTTCCGGTGCTCTACCGCCGGAAAAGTTTTACGCACATGATGTACCTGCTCAATATTAATTGAGGCTTTAACAATCCCTGATGCCTTTGATAAACGATTTAATACTGTTCCCCATGGATCAATAATCATACTATCTCCAAAAGTTTCACGACCACTGGCATGATAACCACCCTGTGCAGCCGCAACCACAAAACACTGATTTTCGATTGCGCGGGCACGTAGCAAAGGCTCCCAGTGCGCTCTCCCTGTAATAGCTGTAAAAGCTGAAGGAATAACCAGCAATTCCATACCTTTGTCCAGTAACTCCCGAAATAATTCAGGGAAACGAAGGTCATAGCAGATTGCCAGCCCCATCTTACCGAAGGGTGTATCCAGTACAACCGCATCATGTCCTGCTTCTATCGTTTCAGATTCGATATATTGCTCACCACTGTCTGGTAAACGTACATCAAACAAATGTATTTTATCGTAGCGAGCAACCTGTTCACCCTGATCATTATAAACAAGACAGGCAGCGCGGATATGCTGATCGTCTGATGCTGTCATCGGTATAGTTCCACCCACTATCCAGATACCATGTTTTTTTGATAACCGTGATAAGAATTCCTGCAGCTGACCTTCACCAGGCTTTTCTTTAATATCCAGCTTATCAGTTTCACTATGCCCCATTAGCGCAAAGTTTTCAGGCAATACCACCAGTTTCGCACCTTCAGAAACTGCATTTCCAATCAGCCTTTCTACTTCAAGTAAATTGGCATTTACATTAGGGCCCGACGCCAGTTGTATTGCGACAGCAATTGTCATAAATAAATTCTCCTGAAAATTTCCTTACATATTACCCAATATCAGACTTACTTTCCCGGTATCAGAATGACCGGACTGCATGTGTATTCTAGCTGATGGAATACCTAGTGAAACCAACCAGTCTTTCAATTCATTAGCCCATAGCAACCCTTCTTCACCACCTGGATAACGTACCAGTAGTCGCTGTGTGGGTTGCTGATTAAACGCCAGAATAATTTTACTCAAAGCAGGAATCTGAATCAGCATTTCTGCAGAACGCGGCCTGGACCATTCGTCTGCAGTGATGTCAGCAACAAGATTTTCAGCATACAATCCTGTTGAAGTAAAAATCATATATGCAAGCATCAGTTTTTTGATTAACAGATTATATTTCATGTATATCAGCATATCATAAAAATCAGAACCCCGGACAGAGCTGCACTGTAATGACTCTCATTCCAGGCCTGCCCCGGAATTAGCTATGGGGTCACCTCTGGTTTATTTTTTGTAATAACCGGTTTTTCCCATGAGCCCGTTACACTATAGGATCTTGCTGTCATTTTATTTACATCTTTACGAAACAACTTTTCTGTTAACAACAACCCAACCGCCACCTGCGGCCCTGCAGCAAGACCCAGCAAAGGAATCGACGAAGAAACTTTTGGCGTCACATATACTGTCTCATCATAGTCTTCGGATGAAAGTCCGATACGCCCTGAAATATCAATTCTGGCTGCCGGCCCATCCAGAAAAAGATTATTTGTATAGGCATCGCCTTCTGACACTGTGAAACTTCCCTCTATCCGGTCAAAACTAAACCCTTTCCTGAAAAAATCACTAAAATCCAGGGACAGACGACGCTGTAATGACTGGATACTTAACAAACCAAATATTCGACCACTACCCGGGTCTATATCTTTCAGGCGACCTTTTTTGATGAGTAATTTAATTTGGCCATCCAGTCTTTTCATTTCAAGCCAATGCGGTGGACCGGACCAACTTGCTGTAAGCTTCGCACTTGCTTCACCTTCAGCAAAACTACTTTTATAACGAAATAAATCCATGGCGTTGCCTATATGAGGCGTACTGACATGGACATTAAATTTCGACTGATGCCATGATTCTTTCAGATACCAGGTGCCATCAGCATCCGCTGTTATATATTGACCTCGTAATCTGAGCCCGTCGATTCTCAAACCTTTTTCCATTCGAACAGCATTGAATCGTAATGAACCCAGCGTTTTGCCATTTAGTATTATTTTTTTGCTTTCAACATCAAGCGCAGGAAGATTTCTGGGGTCAGGAACTGCGGATTCTGCTTTATCTGCATAAGTTTTCAATTTAAGATAATCCAGCCTTAATTTTATTGGCACATCACCCGCCAGGGAATCCGGGATATAGACCTTTCCGGAAACCTCCTTTGCCTCAATATTCGCGCGTAAATATTCATCTGTACGACTTGCATTAATACGAAGTTTATTTAACACCAGATGCCCTGATTCCAGTTTGGATACCTTTAGGTCAATAGCGCGAATTTGACTGAATATTGATGTATTCGTTACAACTCCACTACTCACCGGAAACAGGTCCAGCCACCTGGATACCGACAATAAAGGCAGATGCCCACCAATAACCATACCTGGCTTCTGTGATACCTTTATTAATCTGGCTTTTTTCCCTAACCAGAGTACCCCGCGATCAAATCCTTTAATAGTAAAATGAGACAACATATTTATCATGCCGTCCAGCTTTAAAGCCAGAAGACTCAAGCCTGTCTTGTCTACATCTATCGTGAGTGAAATATTTTTATTTAAATTTCCAGGCTTATAGAATTGATCCGGTAATTTTATTTCAGTTCCCTGCAAGTTACTTGTCATCACTAGCCTGGCATTATTATCAGGCTGAATACGATACTCCATCTGCCAGCCGGACTCACCGTTAAACACAGTTACTAATGAAGGAAGCTGATCCTTGAAAAGTTCACTAATTGCAAGTTTAGTAGCCATTTTAAAAACAATGTGACTGTCTGCCCTGCCGCCTTTAGTTGTAAAAACATTTAAACTTGCAGGCTTTCCCTGAAAGTATAATTTGATGTTTTTCGCACTAAATTCATGTCGACCCACACCAATCTCAAAGTTCAGACGCCCATTTATTTTATTGAATGCCTTCTTAACAGGTTTTACATATACATTTGTATTCTTCAGGTCAGCATAACCCTTTAAACTGAACTTATCAGGATGCAGCAAAGGAATAACCATACTAATATTTGTCTGCAAACTTCCATCCGAACGCACGCTGGATAAAAAGCGCTTAGCTTTTGAGTTGAGCGGACTCTTGCGAAGATAATCCAGCAGGCTATTTGCTGCTCCTTTTAAATGCACATCCATATCAAGTTTAGCGGTTTTACTCAGGTCTTTAATTTTTAATACAGAAGGGAGCACGCTTGTTTGCATTAGCATCCCTTTATCCAATCCTACAAATAACCCCGGCCCGTTAAACCGAACATTCGCATCAATACCTGACAAGGCAGGCCAACCTGAACCGAATTTCAGATCCAGATTCCGGACATCAAAATCCACGATAAATGTCCCTTCATTATGATAAAAAGGAAACTGCTCAAGTTGTCCACGAAAAACCAGTTTCCCTTTGGTAGCCTGCCCGCGAACTAATGCTTGCTGTAACCACGTTAGCACTGAAGGCGCCATAATATTATGCGGAAAATATAATCTTGCAAATCGAGCGTCGCCATCTTTAATTCCGGTCGCCATATCCAGAAAAGGTTTACCATTGTGCGGTATAATTACTTTAATACTTGAAATTGTATTTACGTGGTCATTTCGGGCGACAATCCGGTCAGATTCCAGCGTTATTCCTGAATCAGTTTTTCTCCAGAATAAATTACCTTCGACCAGTGCATTAATCGGCTTTTCAAATACTTGGCCAAAATCCAGCATTGCTGAGCGACTTTTAAATTCCATAACCCCGTCTTTCTCAGTCAACAAAAATCGCCCATCAAGTCCTCTGACACCAGGCAGGTTATTCGCACGTTCAAAGCCAAGCCCGTTAAAAACAGCGCTGGCATAATAGTGAGAAATTTTCTTTTCATTACCATTCAGGCGCACTTGCAGTTTTTCAAGTTCGCCTTCAGGTGCCAGCTCATCAATCGAAAACTGTCCCAGTTTTGCCGTAGTCAGGTATTTTGATAACATGACATGCATATCTTTTAATTGGATATGTGACAAGGCCATTTCTAATTGTTGCAACCCTGTCGAAACCTGCCTGTTATATACCAGACTCACTTGTGCCAGCTTCCTGTTTTTATTACCCACAGCCATGCTCAATTCTTCTACATCCAGACTCCATCCGCCCATAAAACGATTCCAGAATACTTTCGCGTCAAGCTTTGTGATCGCATTACCTGAATGGCTACCCGATTTTTTCTTCCAGGCTAACTGACTGGCTTTAACAATACTCTTTACATCATCAACCTGACCAAGACTACCCTTGCCCCATACCTGCACGGAAAAGTGCCCTCGCTGAATCGCCAGATATGGACGTATCCAGTCCCGCATCCACTGGTTAACATGAATATCGCCATTTAAATAAAAATTATGCGATACCTTTTGTGGCTCAAGCATATTCCCTTTCATATTCAAAATGAATGAAAGCTGGCCCGTTTCCTTTTTTTGCTCACTTATCCTGAGACGACCAAATACACGATGCTGATTACTGTTATTTACCAGTGTTACATCGGATGCTGAAATACTAATTGCTTTATCCTGCAAACGAAGATCACGCCAGCTAACCTCACTGTCCTTGATACGCAACACGCTATCCAGAGAAAACAACCAGCGTACGATATCTTCTTGCTCAACAGGGCTTTTTTTGTCCAGTGCAAAATTTTCACCGTTTACAGAAAATGACCGCCCCTTGTTTCGCCTGATGTCCAGCTTGATACCCACCAGGCTGACTTGCGCTGGCATTTTTTTTCCCATATTCCAGATTAGACCCAGATCAACAGATAACATAACGTCTTTTATATGCAGCCATTTCTCATTCTTTCGATTTAAAACATCAATCTCTGACAGATGAATTCTTGGCCAAACTCCACTCCAGTCTGTATGGATCTGCCCTATACGAACATCTCTTCCCAGCTGCTCACTAACTGCCTGTTGAATTTCAATACGATAATCGGCCAACATCGGTAATAACATACGTCCGACTGCAACCATTAATGCAAATAATATAATACCCGTGGCTAGTGTTCCCCAGCACAAACCCAGGCATCGTCGTAAAAAACTTTTCTTTTCAATCATTCAGGTTATCTATTGCTAATTAGTTCAACCATCACATTAAAACCACATCATATTGCTCAGGGGAAAATAATGATTCAACTTGAAACTTAATAGGTACGTTTATAAACGATTCCAGTTCAGCCAAACTATCGCTTTCTTCATCAAGCAATAAATCAACTACATCCTGTGACGCCAGCACCAATAACCGCCTGGCATCATATTGCCTTGCCTCACGGGTAATTTCCCTGAAGATTTCATAACAGACTGTCTCTGCAGTTTTGATCGAGCCACTCCCGTCACAGGTCGGGCACGCTTCGCATAAGATATGTTCGATACTCTCGCGCGTACGTTTGCGTGTCATCTCCACAAGGCCTAAACTTGATACTTCTGAAATCTGACTTTTTGCATGATCTTTCTCAAGGCTTTTTTCCAGCGCGCGTAACACTTGCCGTTTATGATCCTTGACAGACATATCAATAAAATCAAGGATAATAATTCCGCCCAGATTTCGTAATCTCAACTGACGTGAAATAGCCTGAGCAGCTTCAAGGTTAGTTTTAAAAATAGTTTCTTCAAGGTTCCGATGCCCGACATAGGCTCCGGTATTTACATCAATCGTCGTCATTGCCTCAGTCTGGTCAATAATTAAATAACCACCCGACTTTAGCTGCACTTTTCTTTCCAGTGCTTTTTTTAATTCGTCTTCGACATTATATAAATCGAAAACAGGTCTTTCACCCGGATAATACTCCAGTCGATCCGTAATCCACTGAACAAATTGGCGACTGAATTCCTGTAGTTTCTGAAATGTCTCTCTTGAATCAACCCGCACCTTTTCAACATCATCATTAACGATGTCACGTAATGTACGGATAGACAGAGCCAGATCTTCATATACTATTTGTCCTGTCGGGGTCTTTTTTATTTTTTCCTTGATCGATTCCCATAGTTTGCATAAAAAAAGCTGATCATCAAGCAAGGCCTGCTCGTCTATACCTTCTGCGACAGTGCGTATGATATAGCCATTTTTCTGGTAACCTTCAGGGGCAGAATTGATAATTCCTTTAAGACGATTTCGTTCTTTCTCATCTTCAATTTTTGTGGAAACACCGACATTTTGCTCATCCGGCAGTAACACCAGATACCGCGAAGGGATAGTCATATGTGTTGTCAGGCGAGCACCTTTGGTACCCAGCGGGTCTTTAATGACCTGCACCAGTACATCCTGACCTTCATTCAGCAGGCTGGAAATGTCGCTTTGCCCCTGCTCCAGATAATTCTCTTCTGCATCCAGAGGGACTTCGGCGATATCTGACGCATGTAAAAATGCGGCACGCTCCAGACCTATTTCAATAAAAGCTGCCTGCATTCCTGGCAAAACCCGGCTCACCTTACCTTTATAGATATTTCCAACAATACCGCGCTTTAGTGTTCGCTCAATATAAACTTCCTGCAACACTCCATTTTCAACCAGCGCCACACGTGTTTCACGCGGCGTCACGTTAATTAGTATCTCTTCACTCATTAATTTCAGTTTTCCTGACTGATAACATTGACAGATATTTAATAAACATTATATCCAGATTTCTCGCTGCCTGAGTCAGCAATTGAGCGATATTCCGTTAAAAAACCGATTGAATGCTGATTAATCAACCATTCCAGGTATTTTGACCGCAAATTGACGCAACAATTCAGCGGTTTCCAGTAACGGTAACCCCATAACACCCGAAAAACTACCCGCTAAATCATTAATATACACCGCCGCCAACCCCTGTATAGCATAGCCGCCAGCTTTCCCCATCGGTTCACCTGTTTCACTATAGGCTTTTATCTCATTCATACTCATCTGCCTGAAACATACACGACTCTGGTTAATGATCACCTCTTCCTTCATATTCTTTTTAACGGCGACCGCCGTCAATACCTGATGACACCTGCCTGATAATTGTTGCAACATTTGCTGTGCATCACACTCGTCTGCCGGCTTGCCAAAAATACGACCATCCATGACCACTTCGGTATCAGAACCCAATACAGGCAAACCATGATCACACTCTTGCATATTCCATCCTGCACGCGCCTTTTCCAGCGCCATGCGCTGAACATATTGCTCAGCTGACTCATCAGCTGCCGGTACTTCCTGGATTGAAACCGCCAGCGTATGAAACTTCAAATACAACTGCTGTAGTAATTGCGCACGTCTGGGTGAGGTTGATGCCAGACTCAACTGCATTTTCTTTACTCCAAAAAAAACCGGGGCAATGGCCCCGGCATAGAACACGTTTGTGCTTATTTATGCCAACACACCCTGTCGTTCTATCTTAAAGGTTCTCAAAACAGTATTAAAGGCGCGATTACTGGATGCCTGTGCAACTGCATCAAATATCTCACGCTCCGACCAACCTGCGGCTTTAGCCGCTTCGATGTCTTCCGCATTAACGTCCTCAGGTGTATTGACAGATTTCAGTGCCAATAACAGCAACACTTTTTCATTTTTTCCTACAGGTGAATTTTCCGGATTATCACGTGATGCACGTACATCATCCAGTTCAACCCCCATATTGACCAGAAAACCTTCATTCATATCGATACAAAATTCACAATCAGCCTGCCACGACACATGGTAACGGATCATCGCCATTAACGAAGGCGCCAGAGAAGTCTGACCATTAAAATACGATATATTACCCACAAAGGTTTCCAGTAACGGCGGACTGAAACTGTACAATTTCAACCCATCCGGAACAAAGCCAATATGCGCTTCTATACCACTAAAAATCGCATCTACCCGTTCTTGTTCACCTTCAGGCACTTGCGGGATTAACAACGGGGCTGACATTACTGCTGCTAAATCATTCATATTTTCTATACTCCAAAGAATTAATAACATATATAGTTGACTGGTCAGTTTAGTTTTACGGTGTTTATTATTGCCTTATACCTCCTCTAAGGTTCAGTTAATCAGGGAAGAATACGAATATATTCAATCGCGGGTAGTAACTGCCGAATTACTTCCGGATCATTGCGGGTTTTTGCCATCAGGATGACACCTTCAAAATAGGCTAGCATCGCCTGTGCCGTGGCCTCAATATCGATGTCACCTACCTCGCCATTTACGCCGGCCTGTTTCAGCACATCCTTCAGGCCACTCTGTAATTTTGTAAAAATAACATTGATTTTATGACGAATCTTCTCGTCCTGGGTTGATAATTCCAATGCAAGATTACCCAATGGGCACCCATACACCTGCCCGGTTTGTTCCTTGATAGAGCGCTGAAATTCATAGGCAAGTTCAGAAAAACGAACCAGTTTCTGTAACGGTGGCAGGTCATTATTGAATGCCTGTTCAACCAGACCATCCTTGAAGTCTGCAAAAAAGGTATCAAGCACGTCCTGAGTCAGCTCACTTTTACTGGGGAAAAAATGATAAAAACTCCCCTTCTTGACCCCGGCATGATCACAGATCGCTGCCACGCCAACATCTGCATAACTACGTGACAAAATCAGTTCACGAGCTGAATCGATGATACGTTGCCTGGTGTCAGTTTGAGATAACATAAATGCATTATAGTTGACCGATCGGTCTAGTCAAGCATTTTTCTGATTTATTCGTCTGATGACTGGGTTAACAACCATTTTGAAACGACTGAAACAAGCTCGTCTTCATGCCGGGTAAATTTATGGCTGGCACCGGAAACCAGTATCTGTGTGTATCGAGGGCTTACCATGCCAGCCCGGTCAATTGCATGAGCTTTATCTTTTCCATCGCCCCCATCACCGTAAACATCAAGAACAGGAACCCTCACTAAACGTAAATTGCGGTTACTATCCAGAGGAATCCCACCTCCGTTTCTGATCCCCACGCCGATAAATCCTGTGATACCTGAATCCGGATGACTGGCAAGATATGACGTCACCATTCGAGCACCCATACTATGCCCAAGCAAAAAAACCTTGTTAACGCCTTTTTTATTTTTAAGGTATTGAATCGCCTTTGTAATTTGCTTGTGTGCTTCAGGAAAAAGTTTTTTATAGTCACGCCAGGAAATATCATCCGTCGGCATCTGGATTGACAATGTGTGATAACCAAGTTGACTGTTGATACCTGTTCTTAATGGTTCGACAACAAACCAGGTAGGGTATTTACCTCTGCCATGACACAGTATGATACCCACTGTAGAGTTATTGCCCGGCAAATATTCATTCTCAGACATGCCTGTATTCTCAGCACTGGCAAGCACGGGCAGACATGTTACGAAAAAAGCAAAAAATAACAATTGATTTACTTTTGTCAGAAAATATTTACTCATGATTTTTTTCTAAAATACCCGGCGATTACATACTGGTGTAACCGACCACCTTTGTAATTAAAGGCTTACCATTTACCAGCTCAACGGTAACCTCTTCACGAGATTCGCCTGACATGCGCTGACCCTGAACAGTCATAGACTCCGATACATTTGAAGTGACAATCGCCTTGTTTGCCAACATCCTGATCTTTACATTGGATTTGGTGTATGTGTAATTTTTATAGGCAGCCCAACCTTGTTTTAACATCAAGATATAGTCTTTTTTAGTCGGCTTCATTACATGCGTCTGCCCTTGCGATTTTATATTCATAATGATAATGACATTACTACTTAACGCATCTGCCACGGCATCAGCATTCAAGGTTACGGCTGCATTGTCAACTTTGGCTATTAACTTTTTTACAGCTTCCTCTGTTAAACCTGAGGCATTGGTTATTGCAGATGCGAAAACTACTACAAATATTGAAAAAACCTTTGCTATATTTACCATTGCTTACTCCAAAAAATAGTTGATTGCTTGAACAACGCTTATATTACCCTTCAATAACACCATGGAATGGATACCATAAAACACTATACCGAAAACTATTACTTACAACCGATACAACTCAGAAATACTTTTTGCTATTGCTGTAGCGCTATCGCTTGAATAACCGCCACCACCAAGAAAAACTGACGGGATAGATAAAGCCTTTAGCTTATCGAACACCATCCTGTCACGCGTAACACATTCATCAACTGTGAGATGCATACCTCCCAATGGATCAGTGGAAATCACATCCGTACCTGCAACGACAAATGCAATGTCATATTCTGATTTCAATTCACTCAGACCTTCTGAGAGTTTATTCAAATACACCTCGCCTGATACACCCCGGTATAAAGGGATATTGATATTAATACGGCTTTTAGGATGAGGGTTCTGAGGATAGATATCGCCATTGTATATATCCAGAATTGTCACCCTGTCATCATCCATAAATGTACAGGCGTTACCATTTCCATGATGTGCATCGACATCCACTATCAGAATACGTGTGTCATCCTTTATTAGATTCTTTTTTTCCAGCTCCTGTACCGCAATACCAATATCGTTGTAAATACAAAAACCTTCTGGTGCACTGCGTCGTGCATGATGATAACCACCTGACATGTTCCAGCACATATTACCCTGCAGGACATCCTGTGCAGCTTCAAGGGTACCTGCCACCCCCCAACGCATGGGAAGCAGAATACGCTTATCAATCACTGAAAACGGGAGCAGCGGGATATAGGGGATCTCCAGGGCACGTAGTATATAACGTTTATTAGATAATAAACGCCTAAAAATCTCACCCACATATGACTCAATTACTGCCATGTCTATTGGCGCTGAGGGTTGAACTATATCTATTGAGCCGAGACATTTAATCTCATCGTAAACCTTAGAGAATTTGCATCCATCAAAGGGATGAAGGTAATTAAACACCCCCAGACTAATATTGTATTTTGGATGGTAAAATATTTTCATATATATTTTAATTCTTTCGCAAATTTTAAAACCTGATCTGGAGTCCAAATTCCCAAACCTAGCACGCGGCCTAGTTTTACATAATACTCTGCATGTGGTGTGAAAGAAGGTTTACGATCACTCCCGGCAATTAATGCTTGCGCAACAATGTGTGAACAATTATTTTTTACAATTTGGTAACGAGGGTTACTCGACCGCAAAGAAGCAATATAATCGAGAATATTTTCTTCATTTAAATTGGTTAATTCTATTATTACTGGCTGTCGGTTTCCTTCATTTTTTATATCATCTTGTAATGACTCAATAAAAGACCCCGGCTGACTACGCTTTATTTTTATATCTTTTGCAGTGGCTTCACTTTTGGCCAAAAACTAATGTATTCATTTTTTACAAATAAAGACGTATGACCAACCTGATTATCATACGGTAACCACACATAAATATTAACCATCTAAACTCTCCTTTTAACTGTTCAATAGAATTAAACAGATCCTGTAAAACTGCATACAGTGTCCATACTTAAGCCGAGCTTAGCAAAATAATAAGGTTAGATCATCAAAATATTGCAATACCCCAGATACCACATAAAATACTCAATAATTCTTAAAGAAATGGATCCTGCCTACATGCTAATAACGATATAAATCTATTCCTGAACACGGCCGGAGCCAGGCACAAACTTTGAGGTAAATTAATACATTCAACTTATCGATGATAAGGATGATTATGCAAAATACTCCATGCCCTGAACAACTGCTCTGCGACGATCACACGAACCATCGGATGTGGCAGGGTCAAGGGGGATAGTGACCATTGCTGGTCGGCATGTTGATAGCAATTTTCTGATAAACCTTCCGGGCCACCAACCAGCAACGCGATATCCTGTCCACATTGCATCCAGTTCTGGAGTTGTTTTGATAATGCTTCAGTGCTCCAGGATTTTCCATCGATAGCCAGGGCAACGACACGACAGCCTTTAGGTATGGCAGACAGGATGCGTTCACCTTCTTCCTGGCGGATTTTTTTCAGGTCTGCTGATTTACTGCGTTTTGAGGAAGGTATCTCTATCAGCTTAAGGGTAACTTCATTTTGTAACCGTGATGCATACTCTTTCCAGGCGGTTACTACCCAATCAGGCATACGATTACCAACGGCGATCAGGTGTATCTGCATATCAGATAATCGCTGAATCAGGATACTTCATCAGCATCCTTTACGCTCCAGAGTTTTTCCAGATTATAAAAATCCCGTATTTGTGGTTGCATCACATGCACAACGACATCACCCAGATCAACCAGCACCCATTCACCCTCATTCTCGCCTTCAACACCCAGAGGTTGTACGCCATGCTCTTTAGCTTTTATGACAACATTCTGCGCAATCGATTTTACATGACGACTTGAACTGCCACTGGCGATAATCATCAGGTCAGTGACCGATGTTTTATCTCTTACATCCAGCAGACGTATGTCAATTGCTTTCATATCTTCAATGGCATCAACTGCCAGTTTCTGAAGTTCTTCTATTTTCATTTTGTTTTACCATTTATGCACGGTATAAACCGTGTGTTTCTATATAATCACAAACTGCATCCGGCACCAGATAACGGATACTGTTACCTTGCTGAATCTGTTCCCTGATTCGGGTTGCAGAAATGTCCAGCAATGTCACTGGTTGCAGATATATCTTTCCTGCATTTTCTTCATGCAATGCATTGATGTCTGAAACACAATGCCTGTCTTTTAACGCTTGCAGTTTACCTTGCTGCGGATACTGATAGCCCGGGCGGGTACACACGATAATATGTGCCAGTGACAATAATTGCTGCCACTGGTGCCAGCCCGGCAAGTTATTAAAAGCATCTTGCCCCAACACCAGACAAAGACCTGTTTTCGGAAACTCCTGGCGCAATGATTCCAGCGTATCGACCATATACGAAGGCCCGGCTCTGTCAAGCTCCCGGGTATCGAGAACAAAACCGGATACCGGGTCAATGGCCCGTTTTAACATTTCCAGGCGATGCTCTGTTTCAGTAACCGGTGCTTCACGATGCGGGGGCTGGCGATTGGGCATCCAGTGCATGGCATCCAGACCCAGCTGTTGAAATACATCCAGTGCAGGACGCAGGTGCCCCAGGTGAACCGGGTCAAATGTACCGCCAAAAATACCTATCATGATGGTGTTGTTACTGCCTATTCACGAATCTGACCATCACCATAAACAATAAATTTCAATGATGTCAGGCCGTTCAGCCCTACAGGACCACGCGCATGTAACTTGTCTGTACTGATGCCGATTTCAGCGCCCAGTCCATATTCAAAACCATCGGCAAAACGGGTCGAGGCATTCACCATAACCGAACTGGAATCTACCTCACGCAAAAAGCGACGTGCATTCGAGTAATTTTCCGTGATAATCGACTCGGTATGCCGGGAGCTGTGTAGCTCGATATGATCGATCGCTTCATCCATATCCTTGACCACGCGAATAGATAAAACCGGTGCCAGATATTCCGTATCCCAGTCTTCATCCGTTGCAACAATACAGTCACTGATCAGGTTACAGGTCGTTTCACAACCACGTAATTCAACCCCTTTCTCGATCAGCATATCGCCCAGCGGTGGCAAGACTTCTTTTGCAATAGATTCGGAGACCAGCAACGTTTCCAGTGTATTGCAAGTACCATAGCGCTGTGTCTTGGAATTAAACGTAACCTGTATCGCTTTTTCCAGGTCGGCATCATCGTCAATATAAACATGGCAAATGCCATCCAGATGTTTTATCACTGGCACCCGCGCTTCACGACTAATGCGCTCAATCAATCCTTTGCCACCACGTGGAATAATGACATCCACGTAAGCTTCCATACGAATCAGTTCACCGACAGCTTCACGATCGGTAGTTTCAATAACCTGCACGGCATCCGCAGGCAGACCTGCCTGTTCCAGGCCATACTGAATACAGGCAGCAATGGCCTGATTGGAAAAGATGGCTTCTGAGCCTCCACGAAGTATTGTTGCATTACCAGACTTCAGGCAAAGTGCCGCAGCGTCAGCGGTTACATTAGGACGAGACTCATAGATGATACCGATAACACCGAGCGGGACGCGCATGCGCCCGACCTGTATGCCACTGGGTCGGTATTGCATATCGGATATTTCACCAATCGGATCTGCCAGCCCGGCAACCTGACGCAAGCCTTCGGCCATACTGGAAATACGCTCAGGTGTCAGCTTCAATCGATCCAGCATGGCATCACTAAGGCCATTGCTGCGCCCGGCCTCCAGATCCTTACTGTTTTCAGCCTGCAACTGATCTGAATTTGCCTCAATACGTTTTGCGATTTCGAGCAAGGCTGTATTTTTTGCACCGGCTTCAGCTGCCGCCATATGACGCGCAGCCGCACGCGCCCGCTGCCCGACACGCTGCATGTAAGCCTTCACTTCAAAACCTGTTTGTGGATTTGCACTCATCCTGTTCACCTTACCTGATACATCAATGCTTGCGATTATGCTTTTATAACGAATTTACCTGCAATCGCCAGACTCAATTGTACCAGTTCATCCCAGGGCTTTCCTAGCGACTGCCCCTTGATTATGCGGTCAATTTGCGCACTTTGCTGCAAAAAACCATACCAACGACCCAGTCCATGTCGTTTTAATACATTTCTGACCAGTGGTTTACGACGCTCCCAGACTCTTTCCTTGCCCAGTACAGACTCTACCGGGGTGCCCCGGCGCATCTCGCGAGACATATTCGATAAACTGCGTAATTCGCGCGCCAACACCCAAAGCACCAACACAGGATCAACACCTTCTGCACGCAAGCCATCCAGCATACGTACCGTTTTATCTGCCTGCCCCTGCAAGATAGTATCGACCAGACTGTAAATATTATAGCGAGCGCTTTCGGCAACAGCTTCGGCAACGGCTTCAACCTCCAGTCGACCCGGGCCATACAGTAATAGCAGTTTGTCTATTTCCTGTGTGGCAGCAAGCAGGTTACCTTCAACCCGGTCAACCAGTAAAGCAATTGCATCAGTGGAAGCCTGCAACCCTTTCTGTGACAGACGCCGTGATATCCAGTCGGGTAAATGCGCTGAATCAACAGGCCAGACCTGCACCAGCACGCCGGCTTGCTCCAGCTCTTTTGCCCATTTGGTTCTGAGCGTTTGCCCGTCCAGCTTGCCACATATCACCATGAGTAAATTATCTTCAGACGGACGCGACGCGTATTCACGTAATACCTTGCCGCCCTGATCACCCGGCTTGCCGGTCGGCAGTCGACATTCGATAATTTTCCGGTCTCCGAACAGTGACATGCTGTCTGCGGCATGCAAAATCTCATGCCAGTCAAAACCGCGTTCGGCATTCATGACTTCACGTTCGGTAAAACCCTGTTCACGTGCAGCACGACGAACCGCATCGCAGGCTTCCTGCACCTGTAGTGGCTCATCACCCCCAATCAGGTATATCGGCGCAAGTGATTTTTTCAGATGTGCTGTCAGTTGCTCGGGTTTAACTTTCATGGTTTCAATGAGTAGCGCATACGACGTAAAATAGTTTGCACTGCCTGCAATTGCATTTCCTGTTGCAGTGTTTTTTCTTCGCGCTCTTTTCCCAGTGTGTCTTTTTCATCAAAGCTGAAATCACGCCGGAAATATATCTGACTATCCGGGATCAACTCTTTACCTTTAGCTAAAAATAACTTGTATGAAAGTTCATACACGCTTTCATACTGACGTGCCGTTGCCTGACTGCCTACAGACAAAATGTGACGATACATTTTTTCCTGGTACACGCGTAATACTGAACGAGCCTGATTAACATCATCGGTTAATTGTACACCTGCCTGATTCAGACGATATCGCAACTCACGCGTCAAGATACTATTTGCTTCTGACTGGATATAAAGCGGCTGCATCGACGCCGGTATTTTCACATCGCCGCGTAGCTGAAACCCGCAGGCTGATAAACCCGTGATCAACACAAATAATACAAGCAAATTACAAGCGGCTGCACGTTTCATCATTTCACTACGACACTCACCAGTTTGCCCGGCACCACAATCACCTTGTGTACCGTCTTGCCTTCAATAAAGCGCTGAACATTTTCATCGGCCAGGGCCATCTCTTCAATGACTGCTTTCCCGGCACTGGCTGCAACAGAAACCTTGCCACGCACCTTACCATTCACCTGAACAACCAGATCAACCGTGTCTCGTACCAGTGCCGCATCATCTGCTTCTGGCCAACCGGCTTGTAAAATATCATCACCATACCCCAGCTCTGTCCACAGACTGAGCGTCATGTGTGGAGCGACCGGTGTCAACAGACGAATCATAATACCCATGGCTTCATGCACCAATCCGGCTTCAGTCGCATCGGCTTGCTTTTGCGGACGTTTACCCAACAGGTTCAGCATTTTCATACAGGCAGAGACAACGGTATTAAACTGGTAGCGACTAAAGTCATTCAGCGCCTGTTTGAGTAATTCATGTACTTCACGACGAAATGTTTTTTGTTCCTCGGTCAACTGATCCTGATCAACCTTCGTTGCCTGTTGATTACAATCAGCAATGTCAGCCTGATGATCAAAAGCCATCGTCCACAAACGTTTCAAAAAACGATAGGCTCCATCCACACCACTGTCAGACCATTCCAGAGACTGTTCCGGCGGCGCTGCAAACATGGTAAACAGACGCACTGTATCGGCGCCATATTTTGCAATCAATTCCTGAGGGTCAACGGTATTACCCTTGGATTTGGACATTTTGGTGCCATCTTTCAGTACCATGCCTTGTGTCAGCAATTTATTAAAAGGCTCATCAATTTTCAGCAAACCTTCATCTCGCAACAACTTGGTATAAAACCGTGCATACAGCAAATGTAAAATCGCATGCTCGATACCACCCACATATTGATCAACAGGCAGCCAGTAATTGGCATCTTCATCCAGCATGGCTTCATCATTATTACGACAGGCAAAACGGGCAAAATACCAGGATGACTCCATGAAGGTATCAAAGGTATCCGTTTCACGTTCAGCATCGGCGCCACATTGCGGACAACGGGTTTTATAAAACTCAGGCATGCGTTTTATTGGTGAACCTATTTCATCAAAGGATACCTGTTCAGGTAACACAACAGGAAGATCTTTATCGGCGACCGGTACAGCACCACAAGATGGACAGTTGATAATCGGGATAGGCGCACCCCAGTAACGCTGCCGGGAAACACCCCAGTCACGTAAGCGATAGTTAGTCTGTACCTGACCCTTATTTTGCACATGCAGAAAACTGGCAATCGCATCAAAAGCTTTTTTGAAATTAAGGCCATCAAATTGTCCTGAATTAATCAGTTTACCCTTATCAGTAAAGGCAGCCTCATTCAGATCAATCGCTTTACTATCAGCAGGCTCGATCACTTGTTTAATCGGCAAGCCATACTTATGTGCAAACTCCCAGTCACGCTGGTCATGCGCAGGTACGGCCATCACCGCACCTTCACCATACCCCATGAGTACAAAATTTGCGGCAAATACGGGAACCTTCTCACCACTGACCGGGTGAATGACTTCCAGACCGGTATTCACGCCTTTTTTCTCCATGGTCTCCATCGCGGCTTCCGATGTTTCCATGTGTTTACATTCTTCAATAAAGACAGTCAGTTCAGCTGAGTGTTCAGCCGCCTGCAATGCCAATGGATGCTCGGGTGCCACCGCTACATAACTCACACCCATCAGGGTATCCGGTCGGGTTGTGAATACTTTTAGCGGTTTTTCCTGGCCTTCAATATCAAAACAGATTTCCAGACCACGTGATTTACCGATCCAGTTGTGCTGCATGGTGCGCACCTGTTCCGGCCAGCCTGTTAACTGCTCAAGATCTTTCAGTAATTCATCTGCATAGTCAGTGATCTTCATAAACCACTGTGGAATTTCCTTACGCTCAACCTGTGTATCACAACGCCAGCATTTACCTTCGATCACCTGTTCATTAGCCAGCACTGTCAAATCATTCGGACACCAGTTTACAGCGGCTGTTTTCTTGTACACCATGCCTTTGCGAAACAGGCGCGTGAACAGCCATTGCTCCCAACGGTAATATTTCGGATGACAGGTCGCCAGTTCCCTGCCCCAGTCATAACCGAAACCCAATTGTTTTAACTGGGTTTTCATGTATTCAATATTCTCATAGGTCCATTGAGCCGGAGGCACGTTATTTTTCATCGCTGCATTTTCAGCGGGCAGCCCGAATGCATCCCATCCCATCGGCTGCAAGACGTTTTTACCTAACATGCGCTGATAGCGGGCAATCACATCACCCAGCGTGTAGTTACGCACATGCCCCATATGCAAACGACCGCTCGGATAGGGAAACATCGACAGACAGTAATATTTTTCACGGCCCGGATCAGCCTTGACCTTAAATGTCTGATTTTTATGCCAGAAATCCTGTGCATTCTGCTCAATCTGTTGATGTTTATACGTTTGTTCCATAATTCTCGTTAACCGGGGTTTATTACTGTTTGTATTAATCTGCAAGGATACAGAAAAGCGATGAAAAGATACATAACAGCCTGCTTCAGCGGGACAGCATTTCCACGCTTCCCTGATTAAAAATAAAAACAGGAAAATCATCATACGTCACTGTAAAAAATGCCTGATTGGCCTTATAGTATAAGTATGCATATAAAACAGGATTAACCCCATGCCAGACACTCACAAACTCACCGAAAAACTAACCCAGGCTTACGACAACATGATGGAGCATCTTCATGCTTTGTATGAACAGGCCAGCGGTGAATCAAACAATATGCAACACATGATTGAGGAAGCCCGCGACAAGATTGCAGAAACGGATAACCTGAGTCGTGAGGAAGCCGAAAAAGTCAGCGCCTGGTTAAAGCGTGACTTGCAAAATGCGGGGGAATACCTGAAAAGTGAACAGCACGAACTGGCTGACTGGCTGCATATGGACATTGAACTGATCGAATGGAGTCTAATGGATATGTTCCTGCACGTAGCGGATCCAACCACGCTGGCACTGATGAAGTTTGAAGCAGAAACAAAAGCCAACAGTGAGTATCATACCGGTCAGATTACAGGGGCCGGTACATTGGTCTGTACAGAATGTGGTGAAGTTTTACATTTTAAAAAGAGCGGTCACATTCCACCCTGCCCCAAATGCCGGCACACGGTGTACACGCGAAAGTCACGATAAACGGGCTCGAAACCTGATAACAAACAATAACAACAGCATCGAACTGATGAATGGCCAGTTACCCAGATAAACATACGGAGTCATTCCGGTTCTGGCCTGCACTTCACCGGTTAATACATGTGGCTGGAACTGGGGGGAAGCCGCGATAATTTTTCCGTGGTGATTAACGATACCACTGGCGCCATTATTAGTAGCACTCAGCACATAACGACCTGTTTCCTGTGCGCGCATACGTGCCATCTGTAACTGTTGCCAGGGCATGAAGCTGTCTCCAAACCAGGTATTGTTACTCACATTAACCAGAAAGTGTGCATCTGGCAACGACGCCCTGACTTCACTATTAAAACCAATTTCATAACAAATCGTTACGCCTGCCAGATAGCCAGCAGCAGACAGTGCAACCTGATTATCCGCACCCGAAGAAAAACCCGACATCGGCAAACCCATTAGATCAAGCAAGTTTTTCAATTGTTTTTGAAACGGGATATATTCTCCAAACGGTACCAGATGGCGTTTTAAATAAAACTGCCGTTTACCCCCCAGACTTAATACTGCATTATAGTATTCTCTCGTTTTCAGGTTACGAAACGGAATACCGACAAGCAAGCTACTGCCTTTTTTACGTGCCGTTTGTTCCAGCTTATCAATGATATCCGGCACACGATGATAAAACGCAGAAACAGCTGTTTCTGGCCAGATAATGACATCTTTGCCCCAATAAGGTCGGGTTTGCTCAAGGTAGCCATCAATAATTTGTTGTAAGTAGCCTGGATCCCATTTAATAGCCTGACTGATATTGCCCTGTACCAATGCAACAGAAAAAGGCTTGCCCTTGGGTTGACTCCAGTCTGTATACTGCAGTGCAAATCCGCCCAGCCAGATCACACTTATCAGAACGACCGTCAATAAGCGTTGTTTTAATGTTGCATGCAACAAAGAAACCAACAGTACCGCTGATAATGCCAACAACCAGCTAACCAGATACTCACCACCTACAGGTGCAAAACCGGACAATGGCCATTCAACCTGACTCACGCCTGTATTCATCCAGGGGAAACCGGTAAAGAACCAGCTGCGCACCCACTCAAGCAAGGTCCAGACTGTTGGCAGTACCAGTACTGATACCATCGTGTTTTTCAGGTTAAAAAATCGTGCTGACAACCAGCCCGCCAATGCAGGGAACAACCCCATGAAAAGCGCAAATAAGAAAGTGAGTGCCGCGGAAAAAACCGAAGGTATGTTGCCATAATCATGCATACTGATATAAACCCAGTACACACCCCCCAGAAACAAACCTGTTCCAAAACTCAAGCCAAGCCAGCCCGCCTGACGGGCGCTGGAACCCTGCCAAAAATAAAAAAGAAACGCCAGGGAAAATAATAATACTGGCGCCCATTCCAGCGGCGCAAAGGCCAGCGAGGATAACAGACCCGATAAAAATGTAATTAAATATTTATAACCGGATAACATGACACGGTCCTTGTTATTATTCTGTTTCTGAATTGTTATCAGGCAATGCCTCTTTCAGCGTCACTTCCATCAGATAAATACGACGATTATCCGAACGTAAAATACTGAATTTCATACCGGCTACTGAAACAACATCGTTCCGTTTTGGCACACGACCAAATTCGTTCATGATTAATCCACCAATCGTGTCAAATTCCTCATCACTGAAATTTGTATTAAATGCTTCATTAAATTCATCAATTTCAGTCAGTGCCTTGACGATATAATGATGATCATCATGCTTGAGGATAGAACGATCATCATCTACATCATGCTCGTCTTCTATTTCACCGACGATCTGTTCAAGTACATCTTCTATCGTAACCATTCCGGCGACACCGCCATACTCGTCAACAACAATAGCCAGGTGATTATGACTGGAACGGAAATCTTTAAGTAAAACATTTAATCGTTTACTTTCAGGAACAAAAACAGGCGATCGTAATATCTCACGAATAGCAAATGTGCCTTCACTGCTACGGGTAAAGCGCAGCATATCTTTCGCCAGTAAAATCCCTACTACTTCATCACGGCTTTCACCGATAACCGGAAAACGTGAGTGACCACTATTTACTATATTCGACAACAGGTCATCAAGGCTGCTATCGCGCGACAAAACAACCATTTGCGAACGCGGTATCATGATATCACGTACCTGCATTTCAGAAACCTGCAGGACACCTTCTATCATGCCCAGCGATTCCGCATCCAGCAATTCACGTTTTTCAGAATCCCGCAGGATGTTCAATAATTCTTCACGGTCCCGGGGATCAATCTGCAGGATGCGCGTTAAACGCTCCATCCACGATAAATTCTCGGTACCGTCGGTACTCGGTGTGTCCTCACTCATTTCTTTTCTCTATTCCTCGTATTGAGATAAAATTAAATTACACTTCATCCTGGTAGGGTTCTGGAAAACCTAACCCCGTCAGAATTGTTTTTTCCAATCCTTCCATTTCTTCAGCTTGCACATCATTCTGATGATTATAACCCAACAAATGTAACGTCCCATGTATTGCCATATGTGCCCAGTGTGCCATCACATCTTTACCCTGCTCCGCAGCCTCTCGCATTATCACCGGCGCACAAATCACCATGTCACCCAGTAAATTCATATCCTCGCATTGCACAGGTGCTTCAAATGGAAAAGACAATACATTTGTAGGTTTGTCCTTGTCTCTGAACGTAGCATTAAGCTTCTGACTCTCTGGCTCATCGACAATACGAATAACGACTTCAGCAGTCCGTTCACCCGCTGCTGCATTAACCCATTTAAAGAAATCTGCTTGCCCGGGCAACCCTTGTTCTGCTGTTGCTACCTGAAGATCAATATCCACACTCATCGATATTGACACTTAATCATCGTGTGACTCGTAAGCACTCACAATGCGTTGCACCAGTGGATGACGCACAACATCTTTGGATGTAAAGAAATTAAAACTGATGCCTTTTATGTCTTTAAGAACACTTTTAACATGCAATAATCCGGACTGGTTCATATTCGGTAAATCTGTCTGGGTAATATCGCCAGTCACTACCGCGGTTGAATTAAAGCCTATCCGGGTAAGAAACATTTTCATTTGTTCCCGCGTGGTGTTTTGTGCTTCATCAAGTATAATAAATGATTCGTTCAAGGTTCGACCGCGCATGAAAGCTAATGGTGCCACCTCAATCACGTGCTGTTCA
>Ga0316206_1000327_pt1 | contig 73386 bp, 71 predicted proteins | sample 6monthpyrite_MG_FD_204942 | JGI IMG/M metagenome (GOLD analysis project Ga0316206, IMG submission 204942) | Microbial mat bacterial communities from mineral coupon in-situ incubated in ocean water Damariscotta River, Maine, United States -... | ecosystem: Environmental > Aquatic > Marine >...
AACGCAATGGGCAAAGAGTGTAGAAATGAAACAACTATTCAACACCCGAGGAACTACCTACCGCACGCTTAAACTCAAAGAACTCAACTTAAATGATGAACAAAAGCTTCAGTGGTTGAGTAAAGAAAACATGTTAATTAAAAGACCTGTGATAGAATATAGCCAAGATAAAGTTCTTGTTGGTTTCGATCACGATCAATATAAAGAAGCCTTACTTTAAATTAATCACATCCCTAATTACATAGATAGAACAGTATATCAAAGGAACCTGTATGAGTTTAGATATTCGAAAGCTTTTAAAATCTGTTGTTGCCTATAAGGCATCTGACCTGCACCTTGTCTCTCGATCGGAACCACAAATCCGTATTGACGGTAAACTTGTTTCACTTAACCTTCCAATCCTGGATGGGACTGTTATCGAAGAGATGGCCTACTCGTTACTGACTGATAAACAGAAAAAAGAGTTTGAAGAAGAATTAGAACTGGATTTTGCTATCGTACTTCCCGATATCGGTCGTTTTCGTGCGAATTATTATCGTGTTATGGGTGACATTGCCTGTGCCTTTCGTATCATTCCTATTGACATCCCTTCTTTGGATCAACTTAATGCCAAACAGATCTTTAAAGAGGTCATTAAGCGTGAAAAAGGGCTTATCCTTGTTACCGGACCTACAGGTTCAGGTAAATCAACTACTCTTGCTGCCATGATCAACGAGATCAATGAGTCAGAGAACAAACATATCATCACCGTTGAAGACCCGGTTGAATTTATGCATGACAATAAAAAATGTCTTTTTTCTCACCGTAACGTAGGAACGGATACACGTTCTTTCGCGCGTGCTCTTAAGTTTGCGATGCGTGAGGATCCTGATGTTATCCTCATTGGGGAAATGCGTGACCAGGAAACCGTAGGTGCTGCTTTAACCGCGGCAGAAACAGGTCACCTGGTCTTTGGAACCCTGCATACCAATTCAGCTCCGGAGACAATCAACCGTATTATCGATGTTTTCTCAGGAGATGAGCAACCACAGATCCGTGCCCAGCTCGCGACTTCACTCGTTGCCGTTATCTCGCAGGCACTACTTCCTCGTATTGGCGGCGGTCGTGTTGCGGCCCAAGAGATCATGATCACCAATCCGGCGATCAAGAACCTGATTCGAGAAGACAAGGTGCACCAACTCTATTCTCAAATGCAACTAAATCAACAAGGTACAGGTATGACGACTCAGACCCAAGAGTTGGTCGAATACCTAAGACAAAAGATAATTTCCAAAGAGTCTGCAATTCAATATTCAAACCGTCCAGAAGAGCTTATGAACATTATCAAAAATATGTAATCAGACCGCAGTTTCTGCGGTTTCTTCTTTTATAACAAGCACCCAATACTTCCTATTATCCTAATATTAATGAGATCACATTGTCTAGTAAGAATAATTCTGATTGAAAGATTATGAAAAATGGATGAAAAAAGTTCCATCAGGGCAGAAACCTGAGGACAAAGGACGGCTATTGCTTAGCGTCTTTAAGTGAGTCTGCAATCAAGAATGCAAGTTCAAGAGCCTGATCTGCATTCAGACGGGGGTCACAGTGGGTATGGTAACGAGACTTAAGGTCTTCGTCACTAATATTAAAAGCACCGCCTGTACATTCAGTAACATTTTTACCTGTCATTTCCAAGTGGACACCCCCACCATAAGTACCTTCAGACTTATGAACTTCAAAAAAGTTTTTCATTTCAGCCAATACCGCTTGAACAGGACGTGTTTTAAAACCTGTTGTCGACTTGATAGTATTACCATGCATCGGGTCACATGACCATAACACTTTTTTACCCTCGCGTTCAACCGCGCGGATAAGTTCAGGAAGGTGATCACCAACCTTGTTCGCTCCCATGCGGACGATAACGTTTAAACGTCCGGATTCATTCTCAGGGTTAACCGCATCAATCAGTTTTATCAATTCATCAGCTTGCATAGTCGGTCCGGCTTTTACACCGATTGGATTTTTAATCCCACGCATAAACTCTATATGAGCACCCTCAAGTTCACGGGTTCTGTCTCCGATCCATAACATATGGGCTGATGTATCATACCAGTCACCCGTCAAAGAATCTTGACGCGTAAAAGCTTCTTCATATTCTAACAAAAGTGCTTCATGCGAAGTGTAAAAGTCAGTTTCTCTTAGTGTACGGTACGTCTTCGAACTTACACCGCAAGCTTCCATAAATGAAAGTGATGCATGAATACGGTTAGCCATATCTTCATACTTCTCTTTTAATGGAGAGTCTTTTACGAAATCAAGGTTCCAACGATTAACCTCATTTAGATCAGCCAAACCGCCATTGGCAAAGGCACGTAAAAGGTTTAAGGTTGAAGTAGACTGATTATAGGCATGTATCATACGTTCAGGGTCAGGAATACGCGCTTCTTCAGTAAACTCGGCACCATTAATAATGTCACCGCGGTAAGACGGAAGTGTAATATCACCGATCGTTTCAAAATCAGATGAACGAGGTTTTGCAAACTGCCCACCCATACGTCCTACTTTAACAACCGGAGATGAACCGGCGAAAGTCATCACTACGGCCATCTGCATCATAGCTTTAAAGCTGTCACGGATATTGTCAGCACGAAACTCTGAAAAACTTTCAGCACAATCGCCACCTTGAAGCAGAAATGCTTTGCCGTCAACAACATCTGAAAATTGCTTTTTCAATGAACGGACTTCGCCTGCAAATACCAGAGGCGGAAGCTCACTAAGTTTTTGTGTTACACGCTTAAGGTGATTTGCATCGGTGTACGTTGGTTGCTGTTTGATTGGAAAATCTCTCCAGCTTGATGGGTTCCAAGTGCTCATATATTCCTCGTATTCTCTGTAAGTAAAGCTCACATTGTTTAATAATTGCGCAAATATATCCAAAGCTTCCTAAAAAAAGGCTAATATCATGCCAAAAGCTTCTTTTATGCTAAAATAAGTATAATTCTATGAAAATTCAAGGAGCTTTTTACGTGGACAAAATCCAAGCTGAAGAAACTATAACCTCTGCTTTTACCGCCCTCATCGAAAAGCTCAAAGCTCAAAGTGAATATGATAGCAAGAGCATAATTGATGATCTGCACGCACTTGCGAAAAATTTAAAGACTGATAGCACTACACATTTAAACCTTCATACACCAGAGCAGACCTTTGAACTTGAATACAAGGCACTTGCTGAAGAAAGCCTTGAATCGTATGCCCAGACAAAAGAGTCAGTAACCCGTATCAATAAAGAACAACAACGTGTGATTCAAAATTCAGCTCAAAACGGCTCTATCCAGATCGACGAGATCATGCACAGTTTTAATACTATACATGACCAAATAGAATCTCAAATGCTCAAAGCCAATGAGACCATTAAGAGCCTTAATCAACAGATCTCTATTTTAGAAAAGTCATCAAACCTTGATCCCTTGACACGTACCTTCAACCGCCGTGCACTCGACACTTATCTTAATACTCTTTGTACTATAAAGGGAAAAACTCCTGACAGTCGTATCCTGCTTATAGATATTGATGACTTTAAAGTCGTTAATGATAGTTATGGCCACCTTGCCGGCGACCGTGTCTTGATGTTTTTAGCTAAACTGATCAGCACATCTTTACGTGATGGTGACAAGGTCTTCCGTTTCGGAGGGGAAGAGTTTCTTATACTCTTAAACCGTTCCAACGAAAAAGCCTGTGAAAGTATCGCAAAGCGAATCATGGACGGTGTTCATACAAACACACTTCTGTACAAAGAGCACAAGATCAAGATCACTTTAAGCATGGGTTCTGCAAGCTTTCAAAAAGGTGACACCTTTGAGTCATTTATCGACCGTGCAGACAGGGCCTTGTACACAGCCAAACAAAATGGCAAAGACCAACTCGTAGTAGGAAAATAATGGATTTTAGTATTTTTGATTTAATTGTAGGCAGTGTGATTTTACTTCTTGGACTCAAGGGTATTTTGAACGGATTTTTTAAAGAACTTTTTGGTCTAATAGGCATAGTCGGTGGTATTTTTGTCGGTTCGCGTATTGCTAAAGATGTGGGCACTTTTTTATCAGATGCCATCTTCAAGTTTGACAGTCCTGCAGCCATTAGTTTTCTTGGATTTCTCGTCACCTTAGCTGTGTTTTGGGGGTCTATGATCGGTGCAGGCATACTCTTTAAAAAGTTCTCCAAACTCAGCGGATTAGGTATCATGGACAAGGTCCTTGGCTTTATCTTTGGATCAGGGAAATTTTTCTTTATCGCTTCTGTCATCGTTTACGCCGTTTATAACTTTAAGGCCGTGCGTGACAATGTAGACATGGAAGGCAGTATTATGTTTCCTGCTCTCGTCGAGACAGGCCGTATTATTATGCGTATCGATGGTGCACAAGTCGCTGATGACATCAATGCAAGTATTGACAAAGGGGTGGCAAATGCTAAAACTGCCTTGGAAGACAATATCACTCAAGAGATCCTTAACAGTGCAAAAAAAGACAAAGAAGCACTGATAAAAGTTGTTAATGAAAAACTTAAAGAGAGTAATATATCAATTGAGGAAGAAAAATGAATCAACAATCATTTACATCACGTACCATTGAGTATGACAATCTGTTAGAAGAATTCAAATCCCTTTTAAAGAAAAATGGAGAAAAATTCACTATCCAAAGAGAAGTCATCCTCGAAACCTTGTACAACAGTGATGAGCATCTTACGCCAGAAGCCTTACACCAGCTTATACAAAAACAGCACCCTGAGCTCAAAACAGGAATAGCCACGATTTATAGAACACTTTCTCGTCTTGAAGACTCTGATATGGTAACCTCTTTATCCTTTGGTGCCCAGGGCAAGAAATATGAACTTGGTGCCAAAGATCATCATGACCATATGATCTGTACAGATTGCGGAGAGATCACTGAGTTTGTTGATGAAGAGATCGAAAAACGTCAAGAACATATAGCCGAGGAGTTTGGTTTCAGTATTACGGACCACTCTATGCAGATCTACGGTCTGTGCAAAAACTGTCAAGAAAAATAAACTATTATACAAGGACTCTAATTGCCATTTGAGAACCAGTACGTTCAACAACGTATCGAAAAAGCAGAAAAACTTCGCGAGTTAGGCTATAACCCTTACCGTAACGACTCTGAGCGTAATACTACTATTGCCAAATTTATGAACATTAATTCTGATGTTGAACAGATGGAAGATAAGCGTGCCCAGTCACGATCATATACTGTTGCCGGACGTATTAAACTTTACCGTCTTATGGGAAAAGCATCGTTTTTAAAGATTGAAGACGAAAGTGGTGTTTTACAAGTCTACCTTGCCCGTGACAACCTTGCAGAAGGTTTTTATAATGATATCAAGAAGCTTATTGAAGTCGGTGATATTATCGAGGTAGAAGGTTATCCTTTTGTGACCAACAAGGGTGAACTTTCTTTAAATATCAACAGCTTAAAGGTCATGACCAAGGCAATCTCTCCACTTCCTGAAAAGTACCATGGTCTTACTGATAAAGAGGCCCGTTACAGACAGCGTTATCTTGACCTTATCATGAACTCCGAGGTCAAAAAAACCTTCAAAGTACGTTCAAAAGTCATCTCTTTGATTCGTCATTTCTTCGAAGAGAAGGGATTTTTAGAGGTTGAGACACCTATGATGCATCCTATTGCAGGTGGAGCCAACGCCAAGCCTTTTGTCACGCATCATAATGCACTGGGCATAGACAGGTATCTTCGTATTGCACCGGAACTTTATCTTAAACGCCTTATCGTTGGCGGTTTTGAAGCTGTTTTTGAGATCAATAGAAACTTTAGAAATGAAGGAATGGATGCAACCCATAATCCTGAATTTACTTCTATTGAGTTTTACTGGGCTTATAAAAACTATAAAGACCTTATTGAGATCACAAAAGAACTTTTCTACTATCTCTTTGAACACCTTAATCGTCCCAAGAAACTTCCTTATGGTGATTTAGAGATCGACTTTGATGACTTTAGAGAGATAGGTCTGGTCAAGTCGCTTTCTGAGATCGGCGGCGTTCCTGAAGCAATCGTAAATGATAAAGATCAGATCATTGCCTATCTTAAAGAAAAAAAGATCGATGTGAATGAGAAGATGAATCTGGGTCAACTTCAAGCAGAACTTTTTGACGAGTTTGTTGAAGCAAAACTTATTAATCCGACTTTTATCACCGATTATCCGGTGGAGATCTCTCCATTGGCACGTCGTTCAGATGAAAATCCGGCTATTACAGAGCGTTTTGAGCTCTTTATCGCCGGTAAAGAGATTGCTAATGCCTTCTCTGAGCTTAATGACCCAATCGATCAGTATGAGCGTTTTAAGGGTCAGGTCGATGCCAAAGAGTGTGGTGATGATGAAGCGCATGAGATGGATGAAGATTTTGTCAAGGCACTTTCATACGGAATGGCACCAACAGCAGGACAAGGCATCGGTATTGACCGTCTTGTCATGATGTTGACAAACCAACACACCATTAGAGATGTACTTCTTTTTCCTGCAATGAAACCACTTAGCAAGGCAGAAGAAGCTGAAGTTGAAGCACAAGATTTTAAACATCAAGAAGAGGAAAAATAAACATGAACACAAGTAATTTACAAACATTCGATCCGGAAGTATTTGGATATTGTGAAGAAGAAGTACAACGTCAATCAGAACACTTGGAGATGATCGCATCTGAAAACTTTACGCTTCCTGCCGTTATGCAGGCTATGGGCTCAGTCTTTACTAACAAGTATGCAGAAGGTTACCCGGGTAAACGTTATTATGGCGGTTGTGAATATGCTGATAAAGTAGAACAGCTTGCAATCGACAGAGCATGTGAACTTTTTAACTGTAATTATGCCAATGTGCAGCCGCACTCAGGTTCTCAGGCAAATGGTGCTGTTTACGCCGCACTTCTTAAAGCCGGTGAAAAAATTCTTGGGATGGACCTTTCTCACGGTGGTCACCTGACACACGGTTCAAAACCAAGCTTTTCTGGTAAAAACTACTCATCATTTACATATGGTGTTGAGCTTGACGGCCGTATCAACTACGAGCGTGTAATGGACATCGCCAAAATTGTTCAGCCTAAGATCATTGTGTGTGGTGCTTCTGCCTACGCAAGAGAGATTGACTTTAAAAAATTCCGTGAGATCGCTGACTCAGTTGGCGCTATCTTGTTTGCTGATATCGCACACATTGCCGGTCTGGTATGTGCAGGTGAGCACCCTAGCCCATTCCCTTATGCTGATGTTGTTACGACGACTACACACAAGACCCTTGCCGGTCCCCGTGGTGGTATGATCATGTGTAATGACGAAGATATCGCGAAGAAACTAAACTCTGCTATCTTCCCTGGTCTTCAAGGTGGACCGCTTGTGCACGTAATCGCTGCAAAAGCAGTTGGTTTCAAGTACAATCTTTCAGATGATTGGAAAGTCTATGCAAAACAGGTAAAAGCAAATGCTTCTGTTCTTGCTGACGTACTTATCAAACGTGGTTATGATGTTGTTTCTAACGGAACGGACAATCACCTTGTACTTGTCTCATTCATCAATAAAGACTTCTCCGGTAAAGACGCTGATGCTGCTCTTGGAAATGCCGGTATTACGGTTAACAAGAACACTGTTCCGGGAGAGACACGTTCTCCGTTCGTTACATCCGGTATCCGGGTAGGATCACCGGCACTTACATCACGTGGTATGAAAGAAAAAGAGTTTAAGATCATTGCAAACCGTATGGCAGATGTGTTAGATAACGTCAATAATACAGAAGTTCAAGAAAAAGTTAAAAAAGAGTTGACAGAACTGGCAAAACAGTTTATTATATATACACAATCAACATACTAGACATTATTAGGAGTCGCCCATGACAGCAATGGATTTAAAACTTATTAAGATGGTGTCTGACCATTATTGGGTGAAATCAGATACAGTCGTCGATAAAATATCCTTTAAAGGGCGCACTTTTTATAACAAGTATGAGAAAGTAAATAAACCGCTTAATCAGCAAGTGATCAACCAGCATATCAAAGGTGAGATCACTGTTGCGCATTCATTGATCAATTCTCGAGATAAGGTTGAGAACATTGTAATCGACTATAACGGTCGTGACCCTCAGCGTTTCTACCACCGGGCACAACTTCTTCTACGCGAAGAAGGCTACATCAACTTCACAGCCTTTGAGACAAAGACACCGGGACATTTACACCTCTACATTCATAAGGGGCATACGACCTTGCAAGAGGCTTATCAGCTTGGAAAAGTCATCTCTATGAAGCTGGCTGCCAAAATGCCAAAACAGTGGAGAGTCTTCCCGACTCAAGACCTTCCTCTTGAATATAACATCCTTAATATCCCTCAAGAAGTCTACGCCAAAGAACGCGGCGCTTCTTGGTCAAAACACATGTAAGGTGCTGAGCACCTTATATGTGTTTCAGGCGAAGCCGCATCAAACACGTTATGCTAAGGATACAACCAAAGGCTTAACATCAAAAAAAGCACGAAGTACTTCTCTCTTTCCTTCATTATTTATTCTAAAACCATCATCTTTATCAAAATAATAATATTCTTTTCAATTATCCATCACTTATTCAACCATATATAGTGTTTAATTAAGTTGAGTTTCATAAGAAAAAACATAAAGTGTGGATCAATAAATAATTAGCTTACATAGGGAGAAAGCGTGTCTTGTATTTTACGAGTCCTTGGTAAAGAACTAAATGTTAATGAACTTCTTAAAATTGACTCGAATCCTGACACCTATTGGATCAAAGGTGAACCAAGGTTATTGAGTAAACCAAATGAAAATAAATATTTACGCTCTGGGGCACATTATTGCCTAAGTGAAGTGGACTTTAATGAATTTGAACAACAAAAAGAAGATGTCATAAAATATCTCATTAAAAATGAAGATAAAATGAATGCAATTCAACAGTTGTCTGGCATAGACGATGTATATTTAGATTTGGTATAGAACAAAGAAATGTTGCGGTTCAAAGTGATTATTTACCCCCAGAACTGATTCGACTAGCTGGGAAGTTTGGATTGGGAATAAGAATGTCTCGATTTACAACGTCAGATGATTAAAAAACCAATTAAAAAACAAAATTCCCCTTATTATAAAAAAAATGAACACTTTCTAAACCAATCTATTAGTTTTTTCCCCTAAACTTATGTATAATAACAATAATTAAAATTCAGGCATTATTTTTGCTTTAGTATTTGTAATTCACATTTAAGGAAGTTTCAATGGAAGAGAAAAACGAATTAAACGATATCATTTTAAACCGTGGCGGTGGAAATAATGGCATGAAAAAGATCATGCTTGCTGTTGCGTCATTGGCCATTTTACTTATTATTGTTGTTGTTATTATGAGCAGTCTTAATTCTGATGGTACGGCCAATCTTCCACAGCCAATTGAACCTCCGAAGAATATTCAGGCTCAGGCTCCTATTGATGAAGACCCTCTTTTTGAGCCTATTCCTATTGATGAAACAATTCCGGCTGAAGACAGCTTAAATAATGTTGCCAAGAAGATAAAAGAGCAAAGTGTCAAAGAGGCTAATGAAGAATTCATTGCAGGCCCTGAAGAGATCATTCAAGAAGAAGTTACTGAAGTTATCGTACCTGCAAAATATGAGAAGCCTGTCAAAATGACACCAAAGAAAGTGACACCTACAAAAGTTGTTCAAAAACCTGCTGCGAAAAAATCAATTCCGGCACCTGCTGCAACAGGAAACTATTATGTTCAAGTCGGTGCTTTTGGCCGTTTTAATCCGGATAAAAAGTTCCTTCAAAAGATAACTAACAACGGATTTACCTATAAACTGCACAAGGTCGATAATAAAACAAAAGTCCTTGTTGGTCCTTATCCAACAGATAAGGCAGCACGTAAAGACCTTGGTAAGATCCGTAAGACGATTGAGCCGGGTGCATTTCTTTCTAGGATATAATCTTTGGTACACTCTTCTCAATTCACCCTCGATCAATTTGCACCCATCGCGGTGTACCATAAGCTAAAAGCACATTTTACAAATGAGGTCTCATTTCTTTTTGAAAGTGCAGGAAGCAGCGAAGGAAACTATAGTTTTATTATAATTGGTGCTCAAGAGCGTCTTAGTTTTAAAAATAATATTACGACATATACAGACACTTCAGGTGAAAGCAACCAACTCGCTCAAGATCCCTTTGCATTTTTAAAATCTTATTATGCCAAGATCGATCAAAAAGCCTACCGAAAAAAAACGCAAGAACTTGGTATCGGCTACATTGACGGCTTTATCGGCTTCATCGGTTATGATATGGTCAAGGTCTTTGAACCGGTACTGCAATCAACTATGGACGCGCTTGAAGATGAGCTTAACACACCTGACCTTGATCTTATCCGTCCTAAACTGATCGTTGTTTACTCACACAAGACACATAAACTTACTCTTGTCTCTTCTATGACGGAGATGGCTGGGAATTTCCCCTTGATTGAGGAAGAACTCAAGACTGCCTATGATTACATCCCTCTTAAACCTATTACAAAACAGTCTAAAGGTGATTTTTCATTCAGTAAAGAGAAGTTCTTTGAAATGGTCGCGCAATCAAAAGAGATGATCAAAAGTGGTGATGTCTTTCAGATCCTTATGGCCAATCGCTACACTGAGTTTGCCGAAGTCGATCCTTTTAGTTTCTATAGAATCCTACGTACCAAGAATCCTTCTCCTTATATGTTTTTACTTGAATTTGAAGACTTCTCCATCGTCGGAAGTTCTCCTGAAGTTATGGTCCGTCTGACTGATGGTGAACTTTTACTTAAGCCGATTGCGGGAACACGTAAGCGCGGTGCCACCCTTGCTAAAGACATCGAGATGGAAGAAGAGATGGTCAATGATCCAAAAGAGTGCGCAGAACATCTGATGCTCATCGATCTGGGCCGAAATGATGTCTCTCGCGTTGCCAAGACAGGCTCAGTACAAGTCCATGATATGATGCATGTTGAACGGTATTCTCATGTTATGCATATGGTTACCGATGTCATCGCTGAACTACGTGAAGACAAAGATATGTTTGATCTTTTTGCAGCGACCTTTACAGCCGGTACGATGACAGGTGCACCAAAGATACGTGCTATGCAGCTTATCGCTGAATACGAAGGCCTTAAACGCGGATTTTATTCAGGATCAATCGGCTATTTTGGCTTTGACGGGAATATGGATTCTGCTATCACTATTCGTACCTCTATGATCAAAAAAGACCGTATTATCTTTCAAGCTGGTGCGGGTGTTGTTGCTGATTCTATCCCCGAACTGGAGTACCTGGAAGTAAAAAACAAGCTTGGTGCTCTACTGAGTTCCTTAGATGACTTAAAGCAATAATACAAGACTATAAGTTCCTTTTGAATACAAAAGGGTTACAATTTTACATGCAAGTTCAAGAGCAATTATCTATACTTTTTAAAGAGTTCATCGAAACAGATGAGCGTCCTTATTACTTCTACATCCATGATAAAGAGGGAAAGCTCACCTATATCAGTGATAATATCACCCAACTTCTTGGTCTAAGTTCAGATGAGTTCAAGACAGACTACCTCTCCTACTACACTGCTAATCCTCTCAACAAAGAGATGATAAAATATACAAATCGCGCCTTAAACGGGGTAGAACAAAAAGCCTACCAAGTTGAGATGTATGATAAAGACTATGTCCCTCACACCCTACTGATAAAAGAGAAACCCATGTTTACAGGTAAAGAGGTCACTGGTATTCAGGGTGTAGCCAAGTTGCTTAACTAGCCTTAGTATACAGCACAAACGAGCGCATTGGTTTTTGTTCAATTTTTGCTAAGTCTTCTAACCTAAATTCTTTCATTAACAGGCTGAAACTTTTATGTACAGAAGTTTTCATCTGCGTTGGATCAAACAGATTCAAATGTGCAATTGCATAATCAAAAAGATCTTTTGAATGTCGTATCTGAAGATTACCAAGATCAAGCAGTGACAATATTTTCTCTTTCAATTCAGGATTTATCTGTGTATTTGTCTCAAACCCAGCCTGATTATCAACCCCATTGCTATGTAAAAAATATACATAAAAATAATATATCAAAGCCTCTGCAAAACGCTGTTCTGAGCGCATTAGTTCAGCCTTATAATACATAAGTGAAGCATACAGTCGGTAGTGCCCTACCGATATCGAGTTCTTAGCATAGGCATTAATCACAGAATGCATAACTACACTGTCTTGAAGGTTCTTCTTTCCCTGCTTTTGTAGCTGCTTTTCAATATACTCATATTCATGTGCTAAATAAAACTTGAACTTCTTAATATTGTTCGTTACTTTCCACTGTTGATCAAACAGAACTTTCTCTTGTGTCTTAAAAGCGACCGTTCCCATATCTTGAACTCTTTTTTGCACAAAAAAACTCTGTTTACATGAGATACATTTTTTTTCACCCAAGTGTGACGACTTATATTCGTGCGTGCAGTAAGGACATTTCTGCTTAAGATTACCAAGCTTTTTAAACCTGTCCATAAATTTCTTCTCATACATCATCACCACACGTCTGTCCACAATCTCAGGTGTGTGTTTTAGGTCTGTTTGTACATTTTTTGTAACACTGTCCGTATCTTTCATGTCATTTACATCATACTTACTGATTTCAATCGATACACCCTCAAGTTTTTTTGAGCCAAATAAATTATCAAATAATTTCATCTTAATCTCCTCGTCTGTTAAGATAATCATACTCACAAAATAGAAATAGAAAGTAACCTCACAGTTAATGAAAAGTAAAGATGTTATAATCCTGAAAAACTATGAGAAATCTATGAAACAATTATTTGCTATCTTTGGAAACCCCGTACAACATTCCCGCTCGCCTCTTATGCACAACCATGTTTTTAAGACCCTTGATTATGATGCCTGCTATACGCGTATTCATCTCGAAGACGGTGATAAACTCCGAGAAACATTTTTTTCCCAGAAGCTCCAAGGTGCCAATGTGACTGTGCCGCATAAAGAGGCTGCCTTTAAAGCCTGTGATGAAGTGCGAGGCTTTGCCCAGCAAATCGGTGTTGTCAATACACTTATTAATGAAGATGGTCGTCTTATCGGATATAACACCGATGCAGACGGATTTTTATTTGCTATTGAAGATTTTACAGACATCAAAAACGTTTTAATCATCGGTGCAGGAGGAACAGCCAAAGCCCTTGCAATGAAATTAAAAGACGAAGGTCTAACGGTCAGTGTATTAAATCGAAGTGAAGGCAATCTAACTTACTTTAAAGAGAGTGGATTTGAGACTTACAGCTGGGAGACCTGTCCTGTAAAAGCATATGATATCATCGTTAACACAACTTCTGCAGGACTGAGTGATGATATGCTTCCTGCTCCTAGTGAGTTATTGGAGTCACTCCTACAAAAAAGTTCTTATGCTGCCGATGCAATCTATGGTAGACTCACCCCATTTTTGGCATTGTGTCAAAAGATGGAAGTCACCTATAAAGACGGTGCAGATATGTTGCTGGGGCAAGGTGTTCTTGCCAATAATTACTTTACTAAAGAGCGCTTCACCCTGCACCAGATACAAGATATTATGAAAAAAAGCTTTTCTTTTTAGTCTTAATAATAGCAATTAGCTTCGCACTCATCTTTTGAGTCAAATGGCACAACACCGTTTGTACCGCTCCATTCAAAAGGAAGACAGGCCTTGAGTCCTATATTAAAATAGAACTTTCTAATATGCTCAGACCCCGTTCCATAAGCCCCTTGGAACTGACAAATATTGTACAAAACTTTTTCTACTTTGGCCTGTGAAATATTTTCCACACTCTTTCCATTGAAGTATCCAGCTTTAAAGTACCAGTCATCTCCTATTTTGTAAGGCTTGCCAAAGAGAATATCCCTATCTTCACACACATAGCTGACCAATCTATTCTTATAACGGATAATCTCACCTTTTTCAAGCCTGCGGCATTCTCCGTATTCAGCTGTTTTTAGACCAAATGAGTTATGGGGAGAGCCTGAGCACCCTTGTAAAACTAGACTTACTAAAAACAACAGCACAAGGCTGCTTACTCTATTTCGAGACTTTATACTCATACTTTCACCCTATCTTCTAATGCTCTGCTTAGTGATAGCAGGTCAATATTTTCCAAGCTAACCCCTGTTGGGACACCTTGGGCAATTCGTGTAAAATTCACCTCACATAGACTCAGTTTATCTTCGATAAATAACATCACCGCGTCATTCGCAATGGATGGCGTCAGGGCGAATACTATCTCTTTCACCCCAGAGTTGACCATATCTACCAAATGGGTGGAATCAAAACGGTCCAGGTTTTCTAAAACAAAATAACGACCTTCAAAGATACCACTCTCTTCCAAAGTCAAAATATCTTTAGCATTTTCAACCACACATAAGAGCTCTTTGTCACGTCCTTCATCTGAACAGACACCGCAAAGTTCGTCTTCACAAAGTCCTCCACATTCAGAACACTTCCGCAAGCACCCTAAGGCATTTTCAATGGCATGTGCGATCTTCATCGCTGTAAAGTTATCTTGCATTACCATATGGTAAGCCAGACGGGTAGCTGACTTCTTGCCCACCGTTGGCAAAGACTCTAGGGCATCCACTAAGTTATTAAATTTTTCTAATCCGCGTTTCATAATTACTATTTTACCTCCTGCATGCTTAGGGACACCTCTAAGTAATCATTAGGAACAAGCATCCATAGTTTCACCTCATTCTTCATCTGACCCGCACGCTGTTTTGCCTTCCTACCCGCACCAAAAAAGATGTCTATACGCGCGTCACCATTTATAGCACCACCTGTATCATGTGCAAAAACCATCTTCTCATATTTTTCACCATTGAGCGGATCTGTCGTACTGATAAACATAGGCATACCCAATGGAATGTTTTTCTTATCCACAGCCACAGAACGTCCTGCTTCCAAGACAATCCCCAAAGCGCCGCTAGCACTATGAGAACGTGTTTCAAAAAATATATAAGAGGGGTTTAAGTTGAGTATTCTGTCCCTTTCATCTGCGTTGGCGTACAGATAAGAGCGAATACTTTCTAAACTGACCTCTTCCTTACTTAATAAACCTTCTTTTATCATCTCTTTGCCTATAGATACATAAGGATAACCATTTTGATCCGCATATCCCACATAAATCATTTCTTCGTTTTCAAGTCGAATACAACCTGAACCTTGCACCTGTAAAAAAAATAGGTCAACTCTATCATTGACATAACAGATCGGTGTCTCATCCATCAGACCATCTTCATTAATCTGTTCACGGGTATAATAAGGATGTACCTTGTTGTCAATAAGCCTGCCCCGTAAAGGGTGATGTAAACGTTTTTTATAAGAAGAGGCAAGCTCTATGCGAAGTAGATCAGACGGCACACCATAAACCGGATATGGATACGCAGGGCTTTGTACTGTTGAGCCTTCAAGAAATGGTTCAAAATATCCCGTTGCCAAGGACTTCTTTGAAATCGAGATAAAGGGTGTGAAGTTCCTTTCAAAAAAAGCTTTCGTACTCACAGGTGTCACATGAATAAGTGAAGTAGCCTTTTGGCAGACATCTTTATACAGATTCATGTTTTTCGTGCGTTTGCATGTTTTCTTAAAAACACGAAAAGCCTCTTCGAAGTCTTCTTTCTGCCAAGCCGCTATAGCACTGAATTCACTCTCTTGATAAGCCCCGAGACTCATGCTTTTTAGCTTTACTGTTGGTTTATGGACACAGGCTGTAAAAAGCAGTCCTGCTAAAAATATATAACTTATACTTCTCATGATTGTATTATAACGCTTAAGTTGCTATAATTTCAAAAAAATTTGGGATTATTTTTATGGACGAATTAAGTTATTACGAAATTTTAGAGATTACTAAAAGTGCTGACAAGACAACGATCAAAAAAGCCTATCGAACAATGGCTAAAAAATACCATCCTGATAAGAACCCGGGAGACGCAGAAGCAGAGCACAACTTTAAACTCTGTAATGAAGCCTATCAGGTCTTAAGCGATGATAAACAACGTAGTATTTATGACCGTTACGGCAAAGAAGGTCTTCAAGGTGGCGGTGGCGGCCGTGGTGGTTTTGGCGGGGGAAGCGGTTTTGATGACCTAAGCTCTGTTTTTGAAGAGATGTTCGGTGGTTTTGGCGGAGGGGGCTCTCGTCGTCAACAACGTGGGTCAGATGAGAAATATGCACTTGACCTTGGCATTAACATGAGTATCAGCTTTAAAGAAGCTGTCTTTGGATGTGAAAAAGAGCTCGACTTCAAATACAAAGATGCCTGTGGTACGTGTAAGGGAACCGGAGCTAAAGGCGGAAATGTCAAGACCTGTTCACAATGTGGCGGTCAGGGTCAGGTCTATATGAAACAAGGGTTTATGACCTTTTCTCAAACCTGTCCTGTTTGTAACGGAAGCGGCAGCGAGATCGCTGACAAATGCGGTGATTGTAAGGGTCAGGGCTTTAAAGAGGTCAAAGACACTGTCACCATTAAAGTTCCTGCCGGAATTGACAGTGAAAACCGTTTACGTGTTTCAGCACACGGAAATAAAGGTAAAGGCGGTAGCCGTGGTGACTTATATGTTACCTTCCAGGTCGAAGAAGATGAGACCTTTATTCGCAATGGAAACGATATTTATCTCGAAGTTCCTGTATTCTTCACTCAAGCCGTACTGGGTGAGAGCATTAAAATACCTTCATTAACCGGTGAGCTTGATCTTGAACTCACAAAGGGTACAAAAGACAAGGCCCAGTTCAGTTTTAGGAATGAAGGGGTTGCCGATGTGCACGGACATGGAAAAGGTGATCTTATCGCTCAGGTAAAACTTGCTTATCCAAGTTCACTTACAGATGAGCAAAAAGAACTTCTTGAGAAACTTCAGGCATCTTTCGGGATTGAGTCAATGCCTCATGAAAGTACGTTTGAGTCTGCATTTGACAAGGTAAAAAGCTGGTTTAAATAAGCTTTAGCTTATTTAAATTTTCTTCTTCCAAAGCTTCACTTAAACGCTTAATTGCCGTAGCCAACTTCTCTTTCTTTCTTACAAGCGTGACAGAAAGATTAAATTCCCTTCCTTCTGAACGTTCTTTTAATACTAAGTCTTGCAACTTTCTACTCAATACGACTGCATTATCTTCCTTATCGATCAAATAGGCTAAAAGAAGTGTACTCGATGTCCATTTGACCAACATGTCCGTTTGGCGTATTTCTTTTTTTATCTCTTTAACTAAGCTACTCAAGGTACTTTCTTGATTTTGGGGGACTTTGATCATTGTCAGGCCGATCTCTTTTTCGTTATACGCAGCCCCATCTTGCATAATCTCTGCCGTATGTAAAAAGTAATCTTTGTTATACGCCCCACTCTTTTTATCTATACTGACATCATTTTCTATCATAATACGTTTGATTAGATTTGCCGAAATATCATTTAAACTGAGAACTGTGTACGAAGGATGAGAGTTGTCAATCTTAACACTAAATGCACGCGGTTCATGAAAGGTATTAAGCATACTCACGATCTTATCTTTTTCATCCAATTGAGCAAGCGCTTCGATCCAAGTCTTTCCCTCAGGGACTTTATTCATATTAAAATAAGCGGGATGGGGAACAAGGTTATTGCAAAAGGCTCCAAAGTTTTGTGAGTATTCTTCAATGGAGTTCACACCGAAAAAGTCACAACAGGCCTTATTCATCAAGATTGGCCGAGTATCTTCTATTATGACAATTAGCTCTTCCACCGCATCAACAATACTCTGTATAAGTACATAAGGTTCTTTTATTTCATTCATAATGTTATTGTAGCACAGAACTTAATTCTACTGGCACCTTAAAAAGCCCTATATTTCTTCAATACTTAAGCCTTGTATTCCCAAGTTTCCGTATCTATGATAAGAATTAGAGATACTTTGTTCAATAAAATAGTGCATTAGCTCAATCCTTCCATGTGAAACAAAAGGATCTGAGGCTACGTATCTTGCAGTAGAAGAAAGTTTTTCATACACATTCATAGGTACATTCTCAGGGCTTAAGTACCTTAGCCTTTGCGCCTTAGAAGCTAACGCTATCACCTCATCCTCATCATCTCGTGTAAACGAATCTTCCTTCCCTATAAAAGAGGCTTGTTTTGATTCTAACCAGATAAACTCAGCACGTCTTGATTTTTTAGGAATGGATATATAGATATGTGCCCCTATCATTTTAATCGCCATTATCGTTGTAATAATCTCATCAAGGGCGTCATTTTCTTTAAGTCTTAACATCACACTCTTAACAGGCAGGTAGCGGATCACATTACTTTCACCTCGGATATGTGCATAATCATGCTCTTTTAAAAATTCCACCTCATACCAATGGGCAAAATGACAGATATAACGCATAGCAGACTCACACTCATCATTAAACACGGTATCACGGGTCAAAAAGATACGCATTTGGTCTATGTAAGCACTTGAACACGATTCATAAAGATTCGTCTCTTTATAATGTATATCCATAAACTGACCCACATAATTAAAACCACCCGCCTTCTTGCCCGAACCAATAGCTGATTTTCGCATCCCGCCAAAGGGTTGACGAATCACAATCGCACCTGTAGTCCCACGGTTAATATATAAATTTCCGGCCAAGAGCTTATCTTTCCAGTGATCAACCTCTCTTTTATCCAAGGATTCTATCCCTGAGGTAAGACCGTATCCTGTAGCATTTACAATGTCTATAGCATCATCTAAGTTCTCAGCACACATTACCGAAAGAACAGGACCAAACAACTCATTCATATGACAAAAGTCTGCTTTTGCAGTTCCCCATCGCACGGATGGTTTTAACATGTATGGATTTCCCTTATCCGCGTAAGCTGGTCTGACCAACCACTCTTCGCCGTCATCAAGGTAGGTCAATGATTTTTTCAACTCACCTGAGGGGAGGTTTGAAAGTGTCCCGATTCGGTTTTTAAAGTCCCAAACCGAACCGGTTTCCAGTGATTCAACGGCTTCTTTGAGTGTCTTTTTGAAATTTTCATCTTCATAAACTTCGCGCTCGAGTACAAGCAGTGAAGTAGCTGAACATTTTTGACCTGAATTATGAAAAGCAGAAACAACGACATTTTTTATCGCTTGATCACGATCTGCCATCGCCGTTATAATCGTCGCATCCTTACCGCCTGTTTCAGCACTGAGTTTTATATCAGGGCGAGACTTAATAATATTATACGCTGTTTTTTCACCCCCGGTAAAGATCGTAAAATCTATATCAGGGTTTGGTATCATATGTTCCCCGACTAAAGATCCGCGGCCAGGAATAAATTGCAAGGTGTTTTTACTGACCCCCGCATCCCAAAAACATTGACACAGCCTATAGCCGCAAAGAATAGAATCTTCCGCAGGTTTTAAGATAACCGTATTTCCTGCTGCCAATGCCGCAGCTACACCACCTACAGGAATGGCAATAGGGAAGTTCCACGGACTAATAACAAGCCCTACCCCCTTACCACTGGCTTCAACCCCCGTTAGCCCTGACATTTTAGCAACAGAATAAGGATAAAAATTCGCAAAGTCTATGGCTTCTGACACTTCAACATCTGTTTCTGTAAACACTTTTCCCACTTCAGCAGCTGCTATCCCAATCAAATCTGCGCGTGCAACACGTATCTCATGCGCCACGTCCATCAAGACCTCTTGTCTTTGCTGTGTGGATAATTTTCGCCAACCATCGGGATCTTCTTTTGCCGTAGCTATAGCAATCTTCATATCGGTTTCATTGGCTTCGATATAAGTGCCGGCTAATTTTTTATCGTGAAACTGTGACTTATCGATAACTTCTGTACATTCATCTCTTTGAATGATCTTTCCACCCACAACTGGATAAGCATTAAAGCCACCCACATCAGAAATATTTTTCCATTTATCCCGTATCTTTTCTGCCCATTTTCTATTTGCAGGCAGGACAAAGTCTGTATCACTCTCGTTTTCAAAATGATAATGCTTAACATCTATGCTTTGCTTTATCACTTCTTGGTTTCTATCTTGTGTTCTATACGGTGTTTGATCAACTTTATCTAGAAGGTTTATGGCATCATCATACGATTGAACAAGCGTTTCCCAAGCAGGTGTATCTACTTCAAGTCCGAAACTATGGCGTAAAAAATTCTGATCAGCGGTATTCTCATCGAAGCGCCTTACAAGGTAGGCGATGGCATTAGTAAAGGTTTCTTTTGTCGCCGTTGGTGCATAAAGTATAACATTTAGACCCTGCTCTTTTAAGACCTGATACGCAGCTTCACTCATACCTTCTAGCATTTCAGCACTCACGTATTCTTCAACACCCCTGTCTTTAGCCAGCAGCATAGCCAGCGCATGATCAAAAAGATTGTGTGAAGCCACACCGGTATGTACATAAGGCGCCACCTCAGAATTAAATAAATAATTCATAGCGATCTTGAAGTTTGCATCAGATTCTGCTTTTGACGAGTAGGTTACATTCGGCCAACCGCGTAAAGATGCTTCGGTCAGTTCCATTTCCTGATTGGCACCTTTTACAATGCGAATCTTTATAGGAGCCCCGCCCTTTTCAACACGACTTTTAGCCCAGGCAGCCAAGTCTTTAATATAAATAATGGCGTCAGGAAGATAGTTTTGAATCACAATACCTGCATAAAGATTTTTAAACTCTTCTTTGTCTAAGACTTCTTTAAACACATCAATAGTCAGCTCTAGATCTTTGTACTCCTCCATGTCAAGGTTTACAAACTTCGCGTGCTCTTTGCCTTGTGCATCCCTATAGGGATTTTGCATGGCAACACGATACACTTTTTCAAGTTGCAAGGAGATTTTTTCAATATTGTTTTCATGCGCATGAGGAATGATCTGAGAAAAAAGATTCGAGATCTTAATAGAGAGGTAATCGATATCAGGGTTTTGTAAAAGTTTAATATATTTAGAAACCCTTTCATCTGCTTCGGCATGACTTAACACAATTTCGCCAATAACATTGATGTTAACGCGTGTCCCCTCGTTTTTTCGCGCCTTCATATGCTTCGTAAGCACAGGGTCTTCACCTTGAATAACGATACTGGAAATATCATTTCTAAGGTATTTGATAAACATAGGGATCGAAATAGAGCTTACATAAACACCAACATCTCGAAAAAGCCAGATAAGGATCTGTTCAAACTGAGAAAAAAAGTCTGTACTCTTATATTTTGCAAAAATATGTTCTAACTGGTCAGCGACCCTGTCTGGATTATGAGAACGAAAAGATTGATCCAGTAACTCGATTAAAAAAATTTTATTAACCGGGTTCCTAAGCATTTTGAGCATCATCTCATGAAAGTCTTGCTCTTTTCCTTTTCTAGAAACTTCAATCTTTTTTTGCCATGTATAAGCGACATTCTTAACTTCTTCTATAATATCGGGTGAAATGTTCATAAATAACCTTTAAAATACTTCGTATCTTTTTATATTTAACAATGAGTTCTAAAACTTTAACAATCTCATCTGCCTAATATATACCGTATTCTTGTTTAAAACCATAATAATGGAGATTATATCAAATTAAGTCTCATTAGTTAAAATGGGCTAAAATTTAAGGAGAAGTATATGCAAACACCTGTTTTAATCTCATTTTCACTTTATATCTTTGGTATGGTTGCCATTGGTGTTTACTTTTATTTTAAAACAAATGATCTGAGTGATTATGTACTTGGAGGAAGGGGTTTAGGGCCTGGGGTAACAGCATTAAGTGCCGGCGCTTCAGACATGAGCGGCTGGTTACTTTTAGGCTTACCTGGCATGCTCTATGTAGATGGTTTAGTCGGTGCATGGATAGCGGTGGGACTGATAATGGGTGCTTACGTAAACTGGCAATATGTAGCTAAACCGCTTCGTATCTCTACAGAGGAATTAAATGATGCGATAACCATTCCTGATTATTTTTCTCACCGTTTTGAAGATAAGACAAGCCTCCTTCGTGTCGTCACTGCCGTGGTCATCCTCATCTTTTATACACTTTATACCTCTTCAGGTCTGGTGGGAGGAGCAAAGCTTTTTGAAGCCACCTTTGGCTTAGACTATATGACGGCACTTTTTGTTGGATCTTTCGTCATCATTTCATATACCTTCTTAGGCGGTTACAATGCTGTTTCTTGGACAGACTTTATTCAAGGTATATTAATGCTCTTAGCCTTGCTTATAACGCCTCTCGTCGTTCTTTATGAGCTCGGTGGGTTAAGTGAAGGAATTGAACGTATAAGAACAATTGATCCAAGTCATTTAGATATATTCAGCGGAGCTTCTGTTATCAGTATCATTTCTTTAATGGCTTGGGGTCTTGGTTATTTTGGTCAACCTCACATATTGGTACGTTTCATGTCTATCAAAAATCCCAATGACATACCTCAGGCTAAGGCCATTGGAATGTCTTGGATGATCCTTTCTGTTATTGGTTCTTTAAGTGTCGGTTTTTTCGGGTATGTTTATGTCCTTGCTAATGGCATAAACCTACAAGATAGTGAAAAAATATTTATCACCCTATCTCAACTGATTTTCAATCCATGGATAGCAGGATTTTTACTTGCTGCTATCTTAGCCGCCATCATGAGTACTATCGACTCACAGCTACTTGTCTCATCATCTGTACTGACACGAGACATCTATCAAACGATTATAAGAAAAGATGCCAGTGATAAAGAACTTGTTTGGGTAGGAAGAGCAACGGTCATCTTGATTGCATTTATTGCCTTAGCCCTTTCAATGGAAAAAGACTCCAGCGTACTTAAACTAGTTTCCTATGCCTGGGCAGGTTTTGGTGCGTCTTTTGGTCCTTTGATCATACTATCTTTGTATAATCAAAATATAACCAAAAATGGAGCAATCGCAGGAATGATTACAGGTAGTCTTACTGTTATCATATGGAAACAACTTGAAGGTGGACTTTTTGATTTGTATGAGCTCCTACCTGGATTCATATTTGCATGGTTTGCTATAATACTCTTTAGTAAACTTGGCAAAGCCAGTTCAAGTCAAATAGAAATCTTCAAAAAGATTCAAAAAAAATTAATATAATAGGAAAAATATGCAAAGAGTTGTTATTAAAGTTGGAAGTGCCGTTTTAACCGAGAAAAACCAAATCGCAAAAGAACGTATGCTAAACCTTGTTACCCTAATAGCCAACTTAAGAAGTAAATATAAGGTTATCCTGGTGACTTCAGGTGCAGTTGCTGCAGGGTATTCGGCCCTGAAGCTGGATAAAAGAAAACAGATCGGAAGAAAAGCACTCGCAGCAGCAGGTCAGCCAATCTTAATGACAAGCTACAAAAAAAAGTTTGATATTTATGAAATAGATACGGCACAGATACTTCTTACAGAAGATGACTTTGACTCACGTAAACGCACAAAAATGTTCCAAGAGATCATCGATGCCCACCTGGAAAATGATATCTTACCGATCATTAATGAAAATGATATCTCATCTACTCCTGAGCAGCTTTTTGGAGATAATGATCAGCTCTCAGCTAATGTTACCTACGCCACTGGCGCGGATCTCCTTGTCATATTAAGCGATATCGATGGGTATTATAATAAAAATCCTAAAGAACACATCGATGCTACCATCAAGAAAATAGTCCATGAAATACCGCAAACAGCACTTAACGATGACTCAACCCCTAATGATCCTTTTGCTACAGGAGGTATTGTTACTAAACTGATGGCAGCAGACTACCTTATGAAAAGGGGTAAGAGGATGCTACTTTGCAATGGTTATGATTTAAGTGCTGCAGAATCATTTCTTGTACGTGACGAGCATACACTGGGAACTCTTTTTGTACCCAATATTGAATGCTTGAATCTATGTACACAATAAATGAAGACCCTAAAACCTGTTGCCTATATTTCAAGTCTTTTTCTAAGCGCACTTCTTTTCGCACAGGACATCTCTCAGATGAACGCCGCAAGTATGGAAAATATGATGCAAGAGATGCAGAAGATGCAGGCCTGTATGGCAAAGGTTGATTTTTCTGCTCTGGCAAGCTTACAAGAAAAATCTTTTACCGTGCAGCAAAACATAGAAAAGTTGTGTGCACAAGGTAAAAGAGACAAGGCGCAAAGCACAGCGATCTCTTTTTCCAAAGAAGTCATGAGCCTTCCGGCCATTGTTCAGTTAAAAGAGTGCAGTAAGAACAGTGCAATGGGTACCATGCTAAATATTGACAGTAATGATTTTCAAAAGAATCATGTGTGTGATGGCCAACAAGTAGACTTTGGTGTACCCAGCAATAAAAGAATTAACTGGTAGTTTTACTCTAATGAGGACTGTTCATAAACCTGTGTCAATCGAATACAATAATAAGTACCCAAGGATACACAGATCAAGAACAGTTTGCTCGTGAGATAAAAACTGGTAAGAGTATCAACGGTAAAGATGGGACTTTGGGCTCTTTAATTAAACAGCTAACAGAAGCTGCACTTTCAGCTGAAGAGGATGGCCGCTATGTCTCAAAAGCTTTTTATACAGTTCTTAGATAAAATTCTTAGTTCATGATACTTTTTTATTCTTCTGTATAGCCACTAATACACCATCCCAGAATTTAATTCGGGCTTTTATTGCATGCACAGCAGCTTCTTCTGCTTGGGCTATTTTAGTTTGATCATCTTCACATAACAATTCCAACATTCGCATAGACATTGGACCATGGTGGTCTCCATCAAGTTCTATATGACGGTCTAAATAGTAATGAAATACACCAGCTTCTTCTTTGGAGATATTCATTTTATCAAGAAGAGCACGAAACATTTCTGGGATAATATGTTCTCTTCCTAAAGCAAATGCTGCGGCTATAACGTGTGGTTTATCACTATTGATAAAACTGAATGTTGTTTTCATAAATTCTTTTGCTGACGAAGGTATTGGTGTTGTTTGTTTTGCTATGCTCAAAGAGTCAGAAGCAACTTTAGAGACAAATTCTCTAATGAGGTTACTACTTCCAACTTTAACTTCTTCCATAGCTTGTGCATAGAGATTAAAATGGCTTGTATAGGTTATTGTTCCGTCTTCAAGGGGAATACCTTCATCAGACTCTTCTTCAAGAACAATATCATTAATAAAACGTTGCACTTGTGTATCACCAAATGGAAGCCATGGTGTTTGTGCAGGAGCAATTTGATTTTGTAAATATTTCACCAATGACATAAAGTCCCAAACAGAATAGACATGATGTTGCATAAAGATTGTTAAATCGTTCATATCTTTAACTGCTGCATATACGGGATGAGCTGAAAGTTCTTTTCTTAATTTTTTTACATTTTCAAGTGGAAAAGTTGTCAATATATAGTCCTTTAATTTAAAGGGACGATTATATATAAAATAAATAAAAAGTATAATGAACTAGTTTATATTAGGATACAATTTTAGTCATTACCCAATACTGACACAGAATATTGAGCACTACCCTCTAATGCAGGGTTTTACCGCATCCTCTATACACTTTTCCATCTACTATGACTTTAACCATGGATTCATAGTTATGACCTGTCATCGAGTCTTGACACTTCTTAGATTCAATATAGATATCAATAAAACCTTTAATTCTGTAACGTGTTGTTCTCGTTTGTACCGAGTGTAAAGGTTTAGGAAAAGAGAGCTCATACTTTTCATTTCCATAATCAGTCACTAACAGTGTTTTAGCACCGTTGTGCGCAATTTCCAAATACCATCCCGGTTCATTCCCAATGGCTCTAAAGTCGTTTCCTCTAAGCTTTGCATCTTCCCAGATGGCCTTAAATCTGTTATTTGAACAAAGCTCATATTTCATGCCAGGGGTAATCAAAAAAGCCTCATAACCCTTTGAGAAAAAAACAATATCATCATTCTCATATTTTAGACCGCTTGCTGAAGGAACCTGTCTTAAAGAAGTAGAAAGACCTTTGCTAAATAGCCAGGCATCATGTTCTCGAATTTGAAGAACAAAGTTCTTATTATCTTGGCATTCATAAACAAAGGTTTGTGCGAGCAAAAAGGAGTAAGGCAAAAATAAAAGAAGAAAGAATTTCATTATATAGCTTCCTAAGGCTTTCGCCGCCCTAGGACGAAGGGATTAACCAAAGATAGAGATCATTACACCGGCGGCAACGGCAGAACCAATAACACCAGCTACATTTGGACCCATAGCATGCATTAAAAGCATGTTGCTACGGTCATATTCCATACCAACCTTATTTGACACGCGCGCCGCCATCGGAACAGCAGAAACTCCTGCTGAACCAATAAGAGGATTGATCTTTGTTCCGGGGAACATATTCATAATCTTTGCCATAAGAACACCGGCTGCCGTACCAACTGAGAATGCAGTAAGACCAAGGATTAAAATTGCAAGTGTATCCACAACTAGGAATTGATCTGCTGCCAGTTTAGAACCAACACCAAGACCAAGGAAAATAGTAACAATATTGATAAGACCATTTTGAAGTGTGTCATTCAAACGCTCGACTACACCCGATTCTTTTACAAAGTTACCAAACATAAAAGCACCAATCAGCGGTGTTGATTCAGGTAGAACCATAATAGCCAAAGAGAGGACCATGATAGGAAAAATAAGTTTTTCCAAACGGCTTACATGACGCAATGTTACCATCTTGATCTTACGTTCTTTTTCCGTTGTCAATGCTTTCATAATCGGAGGCTGAATAATTGGAACAAGTGCCATGTATGAATATGAAGCAACTGCGATTGCACCAAGCAGTTCTGGGGCAAGCTTTGTTGCAATAAAGATAGAGGTAGGACCATCTGCCCCACCAATGATCGAGATCGCTGCTGCTTGCTGAAGTGTAAAGTCAAACATCTCTGTATATTGAGAAAGTGCAACCGCACCAACCAATGTTCCAAAAATACCGAACTGTGCTGCTCCACCAAGAAGTGCTGTTTTAGGGTTCGAAAGAAGCGGACCAAAATCCGTCATCGCACCGACCCCCATAAAGATAATAATAGGGAACATCTCATTGGCTAGACCCATATTGTAGATAACACCCAAGAAACCATGAGCGCCTGCAATATTTGCTACGGGAATATTTGCCAAAAGACCACCAAAAGCAATAGGCAGAAGTAAAAGTGGCTCATATCCCTTAGCAATAGCTAAGTAGAAAAGTAGAAAAGTCACTAAAATCATAAGCACACGGCCCCAAGACTTATGAAAATCACTCATTTGTCCACCATGAGCATTAACCTCATTTGGATCCGGGTTAAGTATAGCGTATACCCCCGTAGACTTTAAAAAACCAACAACCATATGACCCATGCTTTGGGATTTGTAGGTCTCTTCTTTATGTGTACTCGACACTTCTTCATTCACTGCATGCTCTGTTGCAAAGGCTGGAAGAGAAAGTGTTAATAATATGAAAAACTTAATTAAAATCTTGTGCATAAAAAACCTATCCAAGTACTGCTACGACTTGACCTTCGACAACCTTGTCGTTAGTCGCTACGTTGATTGAAGTGATAACACCGCCGTGAGGCGCGATAACATCGATTTCCATTTTCATTGACTCAAGGATCAAAATCACATCACCCTCTTTAACACTCTGGCCCGGATTAGCAACGATTTTCCATACTGAACCTGGAAGAAGTGCTTTAATATCTTCACCCTCACCTGATGGAGCAGATGGAGCAGATGTTTGAACACTTTCACCATTTACGGCAGTTACTTCAATATTTGCATCGCCTTCAGCAACTTGAACACTAAACTTCTCTCCATTAACTACTACTGTGTATGATCCTGAACCCATATTATCATTTCCTTGTGTTGGCATATCTGAAATTTTTCTAACATTTACTTCGGCTTCACCTTTTAAGAAAGTAAGGCCTTTTTCTTGACAAGCGGCTGCGATGAAAATATTTTCATCTGTTGTTTCAATACCGATATTCTCAAGTTTTGTTTTCCAATGTGCTAGTGATTTTGTTTCATCTTTATCCGCTAAATCAATAGCATTTTCTGTTGTCGGTTCAAGCTTCAGTTTTTCAGAAGCAATCTTGACAATTTCCGGATCTGGAGCAACGGGAGTCTTACCAAAATAACCAAGAACCATTTTTCCGTAACCCGGAGCAATAGCATTCCACGGACCTTGCATTACATTGTTAAGGGCTTGTTGGAAATAGAACTGTGAAACAGGTGTAACAGATGTACCATAACCACCACGTTCTACAACTTCTCTCATTGCGTCAATAACATCAGGAAAACGATCTAAGATATCGTTATCACGCATCATCTGAGTATTTGCAGTCAATGCGCCACCTGGCATTGGCGAGAACGGGATAAGAGGAGAAACCATAGTTGCTTCAGGGGGCATAAAATAATCTGCCAAAGAGTGTTGTACTTCTTTCTCATAGCTAAGGATTTTCTCAATCTCTAAACCGCCAAGATCAAAGTCTGAACCCTTAGTCGCATGAAGCATAGTAAGGATATCAGGCTGACTTGTTCCACCAGAAACAGGTGCAGCTGCCATATCAATACCATCAATACCTGCTTCAAGTGCTGCTAAATAACAAGCAACTGAAACACCCGCTGTCTCATGCGTGTGAAGACGTAAGTGAGTTCCCTCAGGAACTAAACCGCGTGCCATTTTAATTGTTTCATAAACTTTCTTCGGAGAAGACGTTCCTGAAGCATCTTTAAAACAGATAGAGTCGTAAGGAATACCAGAATCCAAGATCTCACGTAATTTTTTCTCATAAAACTGTACATCATGTGCACCTGTACATCCTGGAGGAAGATCCATCATTGTTACGACTACTTCATGTTTGAGGCCGTGATGAGCAATACGCTCACCTGAGTACTTAAGGTTTTCAACATCATTTAAAGCATCAAAGTTACGAATAGTCGTTGTTCCATGCTTTTTAAACAATTTAGCATGGAGGTCAACAAGTTCTCTTGAACCTGTGTCTAGCATTACAGTGTTAACACCACGCGCTAATGTTTGAAGGTTAGCATCCGGTCCTACGATTTCACGAAAGCGGTCCATCATCGTAAACGCATCTTCATTCAAATAAAAATATAGAGACTGAAAACGTGCGCCACCTCCAAATTCAAAGTGTGTGATCCCCGCTTCTTTCGCTGCTTCAACTGCAGGAAAGAAATCATCCATTAATACACGTCCGCCAAATACAGATTGAAATCCGTCGCGAAACGTTGTATCCATAATATCGATAAACTTCTTAGCCATCTTAATCCTTAACTTTTAACGTTATTGTGATGCATGACTGCTGCTGATATTGCAGCAATCTTTGCGCTGTTCTTACTTTTAACTGAGCTTACTGGTGTAACCTCAGGTTCAGGAAAAAATTTATGTACAACATATGAAAGAAGATTCATCGCCATTATCATTAGTATAAGGAAGGCGAAAACCGTTCCCATCCCCAATGCCATAAATTTAAAACCCTCGAAAACAAGATTTTCCATGTTTTCCCTTTTATAAAATAGTTTTGCTAATGGTAGTGTAAAGATGGTTAAAATATAATGTAAATTCTAAAACTAAAAGAGGTTTTTCTTCTATTGTTACTATTTTACGTTTAATACTGAGCTCCCAGATTAAATTTCAAGTGTCGAGTCATATTTAACATTATTTTTGATAAAATGCGCCAACTATTCCAAATTCAGGAGAAAAAATGAACTTAGAAAAAATCGGATATGGGGAAAACCCAGAAAAAGTAAAAGCAATTATTGAGATCGCATGTGGATCAAACATTAAATATGAAGTTGAAAAAGAGAGTGGCGCGCTAGTACTTGACCGCGTCATGCATTCAGCTATGTTTTACCCGGCAAACTATGGTTTTGTAAACCAAACACTTTCTCAAGATGGTGATCCTGCTGATATTTTAATCCTCACTGAATATCCAATGGTAGAAGGTTGTGTTACTAACTGTCGTCTTGTCGGTGTTTTAGTTATGGAAGATGAAAGTGGTATTGATGAAAAACTTCTTGCTGTACCTACATCTAAAATCGATCCGACATTTGATGAAATTCAAGATTTAGGTGACATTCCAAAGCACACACTTGCAAAAATCAAGAACTTCTTTGAGACATATAAAATGTTAGAGCCAAACAAATGGGTCAAAGTTCAAGGTTTCCAAGATAAAGCAGCTGCAACAAAAATTCTTGAAGACGCTATTAACAACTACAAATAAAAAAATAAGATTAAGAAGTCACTTTTAGGTGGCTTTCTTATCCTCTTTGCTATAATCTAAATTCACTAATATTTTCAAGGTTACACATGATCGCAGGTATGTTTGAGCAAGAGCTCATGGCTTATATTCTTTTTGGCATTATTTTAAATTTTATTTTTTCACTTCTTTTTGGTCTTTATCTAAGTCAAAATATCGGCATTCAAGAGATGATGCAAGCAAAAGGTGAAAAAGAACAGTCAATAGTTCTTCGCCTGACTATACTTATTCCTTTTGCAAAAATGCTGCTTACTTTATATAGAGTAGCTGTTTTACAATTCTACTTTCTCAATCAGGGTAAAACACATAAAGAGTTTTGGGTCTATTTGACCAGTGAGTAGTATCTGTAGAAACTTTTTCACTTTGTTAAAACCATACTTTTACTTCTCTTTTATCTTTGTACTCAAAAAACAGTTCTTGGCATTAACATCTGACCACAACCCGGCCTTTGTTACCTTCGCTCTTTTTACTGCCTGCTTAAAACGATATCTTAATATCTCGTCTTCAAATAACTGTGCAGGCGGAATCCGTGCGTAGCCTTTTTCTAAAAGAGCCTCGCTGTAGGAATTGCCACTTGATAAATGTAAGAGGCATAGATCTGAGATTCCTTCAACACTGTATTGTTGTTGAATATGAAGAAGAGAATGAGCAAAGGACTTTTCTTTTGGATCAGACATCCTAAAATCTAAAAGATAGCCCATACATGAACTATTCACATCTGTTCGCTGAAGCAATTCACTCACTGTCTCTACCCCATAGGGTTTACAAATAAAAGCATGCATCTTATACGTCATATGAAGTGTGTGGTTATTTTCAATGCCTTTTAAGAGGGCAAGAACGCTTTCTGCTTTAAGATTCATCATAAAAACAATAAAAAGTAAACCACATATCTTTTTCATCTAATACTTCCTTTTTTCTATTTCAGTGTTACAATTTGTAAAAATAACAAAAAAAATTTTAGACTTTTTACTCATATTTCATTTTTGAAACTTAAGAAAAATAAAAATTTTACACTTTTCTTAAATATATTCTTTACTTTTCACCAATAAACTTAAAGTAATAATCTCCTATTTTTGGGAATTAAAAGCCGTTTACCTTTCGTTTACTTAAGAGAATCATTTAGTAAATTTATCAAATGGATAAGTTCTTCTTTTCTTTGTATAATTCCACGTTTTATTTTCAAGGGGATTATTTGACTAAGTTTTTTTCACTTTTATTACTCATTACACTTCAAGTATTTGCACTGACACCAGAACAACTCAAGGTCTTACAAACTGTTAGAGATGTAGCACGTACTATACCAGACCACAAGGGTGAAACCTATGAAAACACCTTGGCTGCAATTTGTTTAACAGAGAGCAGTGCGGGAAAAAATATTATTGGGGATTTTAAAAAAGGTATCATTATCACCAAGGCCTCACTGGGAACAATGCAGATTCAAGTTGCTACTGCACGTTACATAGCAAAGCGTGTTGAAACACTCAAATGGATCAATACCCTCACGGATGCACAAATTGCCAATAAATTACTTACAGACGTTAAAACATCTGCCCAGATCTCTGCCTATTACCTTACTATCTTAAAGAAACACCGCAAACACTATTTTAATATGGTTAGCGGATATAATGGAGGAATGTCAAATAATCCTTATTATAAACGCGTCATGAAGAACATGGAACTCTTAAGCACTTATGTAAAAAACGGTCAACTTATTTAATCAAATTTTAGTGTATAATAAAACACCATTGGTAGATGAACTACATATCTACACACTTTCGGGGGTTTTATGCGTTATATTATTATTTTCACCTTTCTTCTTTCTACCTATCAGGCAGCTGATCTTTCTCTAAAAACACTTCAAAATGAAAAACGTGTTGCCTATATCATCGGCAATGGCAGTTATGACGAATCCCCACTGGATAAGTCTACTGAAAATTCTCAAAAGATAAAAGCGTTTTTACAAGAGTATGATTTTGAGATCACGTATAAAGAAGATGCAAGTAAACGGGATATTATTAAGGGCTTAAGAAATTTCAATTCAAATATGCAAGCTAATGGCGTTGCTCTTTTCTACTTCAGCGGTCACATGATACAGGTAAAAGGAAGTAACTATCTTATCCCAATAGAAGCTTCTATAGAGAGTGACTATCATGTACTGTATGAAGCGATAGAACTTGATGCCATTATTTCTAAAATGAATAAAGTCGGAAACCGGCTTAATATAATTATTATAGACTCTGCCTTTAAAAATCCTTTTGGAGATAAGTTTCACACGAAGGCAAAAGGTCTGGCTCGCATAAAAAATGGACCCAATACAGATATAATATTTTCTTCCAAGCCTAACAAACTCACAAAGCCCTACCCTTTTACCAGTAAGCTTCTATCCATTCTCTCCATTAAAGGGACCTCAAACAAAGAAGGATTTACTACCTTTGTTAAGCGCTATCCACAGTCTTATACCAGTACTTCAAACGAGATGTTTTTCTTTAATCTTCCGGACACGCTTGAAGACCAAGATCAAAAACTCTGGCTTAAAACACTTGCGCTAGGCTCTGTCGCAGCATTAAACACCTACCTCACCTCTTATCCAAATGGTAAATATGCTAAAGAAGCCAGTCAAAAAGCAAGTGAACTTCAAAAAGCCAATGAAATAGCTTTAAATAAGAAAAAAGCCCTTGAATTGAAGGCCCAAGAAGATGCAAAGGCAAAGGCTGAACTTGAAATGCTAAAAGCAGAACAAGAAAAAAAGCTCAAAATTGAGATGGAAAAACAAGCACTCCTGACTGCGGAAGAAAAAGAGAAAGAAAAAGCCTCTCTCGCGGCTGCCTTGGTTGAAGAAAAACGTATGGCAAAGGAAAGTACACCCTTTATCGAACCTGTTATGGTTTTGATTAAGGCAGGCAGCTTTATCTTGGGTTCCGACAGTGGAGACCCTGATGAACAACCTGCGCACCTTGTAAAAATTGAAAAAGACTTTTATATAGGACGTTATGAGGTCACCAATGTTGAGTATAAAGAGTTTTTACAAGCAACAAAGCGTAAACAATTAATCCCCCCTAATTGGACAACGGATATGCAACCTGCTGTTGGCGTAAGTTGGGATGATGCCAACGCCTATACGGTTTGGTTAAGTGCTCTAACCAACAAAACCTATAGGCTTCCTACCGAAGCAGAGTGGGAATATTCGGCCAGGGCGGGGGCTACTACACGTTATTATTGGGGAGATAGAGACACCAGTTCAAGAAATAGTTCTTGGCGAAGTAATTATCCTGATAATGCCCATGATTATGCCTGGATAAAGACTAACTCCAATGATATTTCGCATGAAGTCGGTTCTAAAAAACCCAATGACTGGGGTTTATATGACATTATCGGTAATGTCTGGGAATGGACATCTAATCCTTATACGCCAAACTATGATGCTGCTGTTGAAGAAGAAACATTAAAAGTCATACGCGGCGGTTCATGGTTTTCTACTCCAGAAGAGACCACCCTATCTCACCGGGGTTCTAACGTAAATAATTTTGAAAGCTATAATATCGGATTTAGACTTCTACGAGAAAAGTAGTATAATAATTAAGTTATATTGACAAAGATAACTGTACACATCTTACAAAGGAGAAGAGATGATAGACTTTAAACTCAAACTGGTACTGACTGTCCTTTCTTCTGTACTGTTTTCTCTAATTTTCATCATGCTGGCCCTTGTCTTGCCCACAGGGTCTTCAAAAGATAATTCCATAGAAAAAGAAGCACCTCAAACACAGTTTCAAAAAATGTCCAAGGGTATGCGCGAAGGTTTCAATAAGTAAGACGTTTTAAAAGCTATACGTAAAAAGTAAAGAAGCATAAGCATGTATCTTGCTTTGCTGTGTAAAGCTTTTACTCTCCACCGTATATATCAATGAAAGCTGGTAGTTCTCATAACTACCGCCAATACCCCCTCCAAGTCTAAATACTAACGGATATGGATTGACACTCAGTGAATTCCCGTCAGTGTTACCTTGTAAGAACATATCTCTTATGACAAAACGCACATCACTTTGAACCTGTAAGTAATATCCTTGATGGTTTTTATTTCTTTCAATGCCTTTGTCAACCGCAGGTATAGTAGAATCTAAACCAGGCATCATAACAAAGTTCTGTCCGTAGTCCTTGGGTATATTGACACCTACTCGATATAAGGCTCCTACATCAAACTCTGTTCTGACATCACCAAGTACACCACCGATCCTAGGAATAAAGACACTTTCATATTTTTTTAAACTAATTGGATATCTTTCATGATGATGGTAGGCCAGATTAACGCCCAGTTCATCATGTAGCTGGTACCTCCATCCTTTTACATCATCTCCAAGTATATGATCATGTATGACAGCTTGAACCTGTTGTGCTTTAGAAGAAGGTCCGACAACACCAACTTGCAGTTCTAAGGAATCAAGACGTTTGGCATTACTTTGATGAAAAGCAAATGAGCCGTACAACCACCCGGCATAAGGTCTATCATTTGGTTGAGGAAACGGATCACTTAAAGATGCAGGTGTATACATCTCCAAGCTAAGACCAAACCCAAGATAACTAATACTATTTTTATGATCAAGAAAGGGAAGATGAAAACTGTCGTCATTAAACTTATACAACAAAGAAAGATCTACACCCACTGAATACCATCGATCAATTCTAAAAAAGGCATCATTTTCAAAAACAGCATTAAAACGTTCACGTTCAAGAAGTGGTTTTTCTTCCGCTGCTAAAGAGAAAACTAAGAATATACTAAGAAGAAGAAATCTCATCATGGGGCAAGGCTTTTAATATAGGGTTATTCAAATGAAATTTAAACATAAATATAAGTAGTATAAAGAATAAGTGTAACCTGAATATTACATCAACAACAAAAGAATTATATTGTAAAAGAAGAAAGAGTTTGTATGATAAGTGGTGGGTTCTGAGTGACTCGAACACTCGACCACTCCGTTATGAGCGGAGGGCTCTAACCAACTGAGCTAAGAACCCACTTATGTTAATCAAGGCCGTGATTATAGGGTTTTATTTCTTACAGCTATCTAAATCCAGTCCCAATTATGATTTATTTTTCCAAAAGACTTCTGGTTAATATATTTCACCTCGTTTTAGGCTTTTATTTATCTAAAGGATCTATCAAACGCCTATCTGAGTTGTAATAAAAAGTAAACCTAAAAGCCAATAGATTTTGCAGTACCGCAATCATGATCATGAAGTTAACAAAACTGCTTCCCCCATAAGAGAACATAGGTAAGGGAACCCCAACAACCGGTGCGAAACCTATGGTCATTGCAATATTAACACTCATATAAATAAAAAAGAGAAACGACAAGGAGAGACTGACTACCTTAATGTAATAATCATTATTAAACCATGAAGTTGAAAACAGATGCAAGATTAAAGCAGCATACAAGGCTACGAGAAGAAGTCCCCCTAAAAACCCGAAACGCTCCACAACATAAGCAAAAATAAAATCACTGGAGGCAATCGGCAAAAACTTCATCTGTGTCTGGGTAGAGCCTTCAACCGAATTTCCGCTAAGACCACCCGAACCAATCGCAATAATGGACTGTTGTACGTGATAAGAAGGTTTTTCACTCATAAAGTCATGGATACGCTTTTTCTGGTAATCATGCAGTTGACCATACAGAAGAGGTGCTGACAATATTAACACGCCTGCTAGGCTTGCCCATATCTTCCAATACACACCAATTACAAAAAGAACACCAAAGCCTAAAAGCATAAGCACCATTGCCGTGCCCAGATCCGGTTCCTTGGCAATAAGAAAAAATGGCAATAAGATAAAAAAACTCAACTTTGCAAAATCTTTTATCCTGTATCCATCGCGCGGCGGAGGATTTTTACTAATGAGGTAGGCCAGCATCAATACAAAAGCCGGTTTGATAAGCTCTGAGGGTTGAAGAGTGAAATTGATAAAGGGAAGGTCTAACCAGCGCTTAGCCCCTAAGCGGGAATGACCAAAAAACTCAACCGCAAGAAGCAAGGCGATATTCAACCAATAAATAAAGGGGATCATCCACGAAAACCGTCGAATCGGAAAAAGAAAGAAAAAGACAAAAGCTATTAAACTCACCAAAACATACACCATATGCTTATGCGCTAATGCCGGAACTATTTCCGCAATCAACATCCCAGAAATTAGGATTAACGGCAGGATTAACGCCATTATAATGTAGTCAAAATGTGCTATAATTCGGCGATCTATTTTTTTAAACATGTGCGAATTATATCACTTATATACACTTCTTTAAGTATACAAAAAATATTTTCATAAAATTTTCTACATACCAAGGCCTTTAATGCACGAAACAACTGACTATATATGCCAAGTACCTGACCGCTTGGACAAATTCCTAAGCGCTTCATTAGAAACCACCCGGAACCAAGTCCTTTCACTTATTAAAGATGGCTGTGTTAGTGTTGATAATAAGGTCGTTACCAAAACTGGTCTTAAGCTTAAGGTCGATCAAAAGGTCCATATAGACTTCCCTGAAGCTGTTGTTACTGAGCCACTGGAGATTGACTTTGATGTAGAGATTTTATATGAGGATGACGATCTGCTTGTTATCAATAAGCCAAAAGGCCTAACCGTTCACCCTGCTCCTTCTGTCAAAGAAGCAACCTTAGTTGATTGGCTCAAACATAAGGGCATCCGTCTTTCTACCATCAGCGGAGAAGAACGACATGGGATTGTTCACCGCTTGGATAAGGGAACAACCGGAGTAATGGTCGTCGCCAAGAATAATGAAGCACATGAAGCACTTTCACTTCAACTTCAAGACCGCACAATGGGACGTTTTTACCTGGCAATCATAAATATCCCTTTAAAAGAAAATATTATCATCGATAAACCTATAGGAAGAAACGCTACAAATCGCTTGAAAATGGCTGTTGTAGAGGGGGGGAAAGACTCTAAAACAGAGTTTACAAAACTCTATCCTAGCAAAGATGAAAAAACAGAACTTATCGCCTGTAAACTCTATAGCGGTCGCACGCATCAGATCCGTGTGCACCTTGAGAGTATCGGTAGAGATATCATGGGTGACCATTTATACGGATTTAAGAGCAAAGAAGATAAAATCAACGAGATTTTCCTACATGCGTATATATTATATTTCGTGCATCCTACATCAGGTAAGAAGATGGAGTTTATTGCACCGATTCAAAAAGGCATGAAGAACTATTTAAACGAGAATTTTGATATGGAGTTTATTAATGAAGCAACTGATCCTACCGACTTTAGCCGCCACTTTATTATTCATTAGCGGGTGTACCAAGCAACCAACGCCCCCGGCTGAACCTCAGATAGATCCTAGCCTTCCGCAAGTCAAGGTAAATGGTCATATTGAATCAATGAGTTCCATCGCCTTTGAATGGAAGCCTCTTGCCGATGCCCGTGTAAACGGATATTTTGTCTACCGTAACACGCCAGAAAGTGCGGATCAAAAACTTAACCGTCACGCGACAGTAAAAAGCCGTTTTGTCTCCCATTACACAGACACAGATCTAAAACCAAATACCACGTATATATATCGATTCTCAGCCTATAATCAGAAGATGCAAGAATCTGATGCATCAAAAACCTATAGAGTCACGACCTTGCCTCCACTGAGTTCAGTAAGCTTTTTTGATTCTATAGGGAATCTTCCCCGCATGGCTAAACTTATTTGGCGTCCGCATGACGACCGCGGTGTAAAGGCTTATATTCTAGAGCGTCAAACAGTAGAAAAACCCGACTGGATAAGAATTGCTACTATCAATAATCGCCTTCAGGCAGAGTACATAGACACTGACTTAGATGACAACCGTGTTTACAAGTACCGTTTGCGCGTCATTACCTATGAAGGTATTGAATCAACTCCGAGTGATATTGCAAAGGTCGTGACAAAGCCCCTGCCAAAAGAGGTACAGGGTCTCACAGCAACAACCCAGGAACCAAAAGCAATTAAGCTTTCATGGGAGGCAAGTAAGCAAGAAGACCTTGCCTATTACAATATCTACCGTAGCACTTCGTCTGAAGGGTCATATGATTATTACGTCAAACTCAATGAAACAAGCTTTTCTGATGAGATCAATGAAGATGGGAAAACCTATTTTTACAAGGTTACCGTTGTTGACAAAGATGGATTAGAGGGACTGCAACAAAGTGCTCCTGTACAAGGAAACACGCTAGCTCAGCCTAACACGCCCACCCTTATCAATGCAACCGTAAAAAACGGTGCAGCTGTTCTAAACTGGAAAAACAATGACACCCGTACCAAAAGCTACACTGTCATTAAAAAAACAAAAGAGAGCTTTTTTAGTTGGAGCTCTAAAGAGTACACAGGTATTAGTGGCCTTCACTACACAGTGAAAGACCTGAAACCCGATACTGAATATAAGTTTCAAATCGTAGCCGTAGATGCCTATGACATTATGTCTGAACCAACCGAAGCAGTTGATATTCTGTTTTCAACACCTGATAGATAAGAGTTAAATGCCACATATTCAAATTCAAGAATTCAAACAAGTCCAATTTCCTTTTTCTCATCAGGGAGTAGACTTTGATTTCATCGCCTCCAATGTCAACTATCCTGATGAGAAACTCATCTGTGCCAAGAGTGAAGAAAAGACCTTCTTACTGCAGGTCAAAAAAGGTCAGGAGAACTGGCTTTTAAAAAGTGACAAGGTCACACGCGTCTCACCAAACTTCCATATTAAAAACGCTATTCAAGCGTACGCAGACAAGGCAGGTTTGACAACGCTCTTTTCTAACCTTGCTCAAAAGGAGATGCACCACCGGCAAAAAGAGTCCGCACTTAAACCTATCAGCTTTTTTGCCGAGTCTTTTCCTGAAGCACAAGAGATCTGGGTTGAAGTGGGGTTTGGTTCAGGCGTGCACCTTATCCATCAGGCCCAGCAAAACCCTGATGTACTTCATATCGGTATAGAGATACATAAGGCATCTATCGAACAGGTACTTAAGCAAATTGCTATCTTAGAACTCGACAATATCATGTTAATCGATTTCGATGCACGACTTTTTTTGGAATTTGTTCCTTCAAACCTGGTAGGACGTATTTTTGTTCACTTTCCAGTTCCTTGGGATAAGAAGCCTCACAGGCGTGTGATCTCGCATCCTTTTATCTCTGAATCTATCCGCGTCTTGAAAAAGGGTGGCACCCTAGAGTTACGAAGTGATAGTGAAAACTATTTTGCCTACTCGCTGCAGACCTTTTTAGAACTTAACCAGAGTGACTTTCAGGTACGAAAAAACCAAAACATCGGTATTATCTCAAAATATGAGTCACGTTGGCGTAAGATGGAAAAAAATATTTATGACATCACCCTCACCAACCATGAGGAATCAGAAGCCATCACAAATACCTATGACTTTTCCCTTCCTGAGCAGTGTACGGTAGACCTGAAACAACTTAATGGAACAACACATAAGTTTGAAGACGGTTTTATCCATTTTGAGCGTCTGTACACCCTAGCTGATAATGGGTACCTCATACGTCTTTCAATGGGTTCATTCGATAAGCCTGAGCATCTGTTTATTCTGATAAAAGATGAACAAATGCAATATTTTCCTAGCGACCCTATCGCTTCGCGTACAAACTATCAATCCCATCTCAAATTAAAAGAGCTTTTATATGGATAAAGTCATCATCGCCAATGATCTCACTCTTTCGTACAACAATAATGAGACTATAATTAATCAGTGTACCTTTGATATTAATTCTGGGGATTTCGTCTTTATTACCGGGGCCAGTGGTAGCGGTAAATCTACACTTTTAAAATCTCTGTATGGCTCACTTCCTCCCAAACAAGGCGATCTTAGTGTCGGTGGCGTGGCTATGAAGAACATCAATAGTAAAAAACTTAACTTTCTACGCCGTCATGTAGGTATCGTCTTTCAAGATTATAAGCTGATCAAAGAGTGGACGATTGAAAAGAATGTGATGCTACCTCTTATTATTTCAGGATATGCTAAAGATGTGAGCGAAATACAGGTACAAAAATTGCTGACACATGTAAAGCTAAACCATCAGCTTGGGAAATATCCCTTAGAGCTTAGTGGTGGGGAGCAACAACGTGTTGCAATGGCAAGGGCCCTTGCACACAACCCTATCATCATCCTCGCTGATGAACCTACCGGTAACCTTGATGACTACTCAGCCCAGGTCATATGGAATCTTTTAGAAGGAGCGTGCACACAATTGAAAACAACTGTCGTCGTCGTAACCCACCATATACCTGAGACAATGAAAATAGACTACAGGCATTTGCATATTGAACATGGAAGTATTTATGAAGTCTCTTAAGAACCATTTTTCGCTTATTGCGGCACTCTTTACTATTTTATTTACTATTCAGGTCTATCAAGTTTTAGAAAGATCTATCTCTTCTTATGAAGAAACACTAAGAAAGAACTATGCTATCGTTGTTATTGCAAATTCTCCCTTGGAGGAAGCATCAATTAAGTCACGTTTTTCACTTATACGTTCTGTCGAAGAGATTAGTCCTGAGAAAGTCATCAAGCGCCTTGAAGATGAGATGGACAAGACAAGCTTAGGTCTCTTACGTGCAACCTTGCCCAAGTTTTACAGACTCTCTTTGGAGCATTACCCTCAACCAGAAGAGATAGATATACTTTCTTCACAATTAATGAACATAAAAGCTATCAAACGCGTAGAGAGCTTTTCTCAAACCCATGATCAGATCTACAAACTTCTTCTTCTTTATAAGGGTGTAACACAGATCTTTGCCTTTGCCATCTTTATTGTCACGCTGCTTTTAATCGCAAAAGAGATGCGTATCTGGCAGTTCCAGCATCAAGAAAGAATGAATATCATGGCACTTTTTGGTGCGCCCATAATGCTGCGTTCGGCAGTTCTTTTCAGACTGGCGATTATAGATGCTATCATTGCTGCATCATTGGTTTTTACTGTTTTTTCCTTTATCCGAAGTAGCGGATGGGCCGAGCCTTACTTTAATGATATTAATATTAAAGTCAATGTCTTTAATTATGCCCAAGACGGCCTACTCCATTTTAGCATTGCATTAAGTCTTTCGATTATTTTGGCTGTTATGCTTATTATCAACCACAAAGAAGAGGTGTAATGCGTTTTCTCTTCCTGGCTTTTTTAATCATAACATTGCCTCTGATTGCCAGTATTGATACGAAGATAAAGGACACCAGTAAACGACTGAAAAAGTTTGACAAAACTTATTCTAAAGTACATAAGGGCTTAGCGACTACTGCAAAAGAGATCATTCGGCAAGAACGATTTATCCTTAAACAACAGAAGCATCTTCAAGAACTCCAACTCGAACTTAGTTTGAAGGAGCAAAAATATCAAGAAAATGCGCAGGAACTCAAACTCTTAAAAGGTTCGCAAGCCTCCCTTCAAAAAGATCAAGAGAAGTTGCGTCAAGACCTGGTCTTCATGCTGGCAAAAAACGTTTCATTATCTCTTATTTTGGATGATGAGAAGGCTAAAAGCGATAATGCCCTTATTACAGAAGAGGTCTTTGAATCACTCAACAAGATCACTAAAAAAAATATCTCTGTCCTACAGGGAAACTTTTCTACAAATTCACAAAAAATTGAAACTATCCAAGTGAAAATAAACGGACTTAAAAAAGCTATTGACGAGATAGACACCAAACGTACCCAAGTGATCAGTATCACGAAAAAAGAAAAAAGTAATCTCAAAAAACTCAAAAACAAAAAGAACCAATACAGAAGTTCTGTAAAAAAGTTACTAAAACAGCAAAACAGTCTGAAACAGGAGCTGTCAAAACTGAACATTATTAAAGAAGATGAAAAGAGTAAGCGTATTGCCAGAGAAAAAGAAAAGCAACGTCTGGCAAAACTTGAAAGAGAACAAAAGAAAAGCCTGAACAACAGAGCTAAGCCGACAAACAATCTACCTAAAATAAAGTCACGAACCGATGCGTATCAGTCTGTGCAGACTAAAAACTACAGAGGCAGAAAAACGATCTCTCCTCTAGATAACTTTACCGTTGTAAAGCAGTTTGGACCGTATGAAGACCCGATCTATCATATAAAAATCTTTAATGAGTCAATCTCGTTAAAGCCAAGAACTACCAATGCTAAGGTTAAAAATGTACTTAACGGAAAGGTTATTCTTGCTAAAGAGACCTCTTTGCTCAATAATATTGTCATCATTGAGCATGACAACGGAATGCATACTATTTATGCCCACCTAGATAAAATAGCACCAACGATTAAAGAGGGAAAACGCTTAAAACGAGGCTCTATCATCGGTCGAGTAAACGATGAACTGATGTTTGAAGTCACACAAAAGAACTACCATATCAATCCCTTGCAATTGATAGCAAACAAATAATAAACTTCATTTCTATATCTTGACACTTTTCCACTGCCCCTTGGAAAAGACATACCAGAACAAGCCGCCTTTAATAAAAGTCTCTGAAATCATCACAATATAAACCCAAAATATATCATCTGTGATCGTACTGACATATATTGCCGGTAGGACCCGTAAAAAGACCAAAGAACCAACATTTAGTTTTAATGTTGTCTTCGTTGCCCCTGCTCCTCGTAATGCACCACTAAGGACAAAGACTATCGCCAAGGGGATTTGAGATATTCCCACGAGCCGAAGATATAATGACGCCAACTCAATTGTCTCTATATCCTGTGTAAAAAATCCACAAAAGTATTCCGGTATGAATATTAAAAATAGACCGATAATTCCCATGAAACCGGCAGAAATCTTGGTAACTGTTATAGCCTCCCTGTAGGCTAATTCGGCATTTTTAGCACCAAGACTCTGTCCTACTAGTGCCATCGCCGCAATTGAAAACCCAAAACCTGGCATATAGGCTATCCCTTCTACCCTCAATCCTACCTGATACCCAGCCAGAGATTGTGTACCGTAATGAGTAATAACCATGACAAAGACCATGAATGCGCCCACCGATATAAGACGTTCAATACTGGCAGGAAGACCTATCTTGAAGATACTTTTCATACTTTCTATTGAGAAATAGGCATAGAACTGTAAAATACAGTTCCTTCTGGACACCATTAGAAAATACATGCCTACATTAAAACCATAGGAGATGATGGTAGCAATAGCAGCGCCCTGAACGCCCATAGGTTCAAACCCAAAATGACCAAATATTAGTATATAGTTTAAAAATACATTTAAAATTGCCGAGAGGATCTTAATATAGAGCGATATTTTTGTTTTTCCAGCGGCACTGAGTGCATTAAAAAAAAGTGCGTCCAAAAAGATAAGAGGCATACCTAAAGAGAGTGTCCCAAAATATGCTTTACCAAAATCAGCAACTTCCTGACCCGTTCCCATCCACAAATAAAACTGCTCTGCCCCACTGTACCCTATCAATAAGGAAATTAACGAAAGCAGCAAGGCCAAAAGTAATATGTTAAAAAAAGCAATATTTGCCCGGTGATAACGCTTTGCACCTATATGCCTTGCAATCACAGCATTTCCGCCAACTATGTAAATTGTCATAATTGCATTTAGCACCATAATAAACTGCATACCAAGACCAACAGCAGCTAAAGCAATCACACCCAAAGAACCGACCATAAGAAGATCAATAATAATCTGGAGCATATCCAAAAGATTTTTTAAAGCAGCCGGTATAGAAATAGAGAGTATTTTTGAAAGGGAGCTATTAGACCTCATTGTTAAAGTCTATTATGTGGTAAAAAAAACATTTACCTCTTGCATGACGGAAAAAAGTTCTTCTTTACTTTGACATTTCAATTCTTTTCTGTTTATTGGCACTTCACCAATGGGATCAAAGTCAAAGACCAGTACATAATAAGCAACTTCTATCTTATCTTTTTTAAGATCAGCCCATTCCAAAGAGACCTGAGCAGTGTCACCACCGGGCACCGCTACAGTCACGGCTGGATACAGACGCGTCACTTTTGTTAAATCGTATTCTTCATCTTCATATGTGTAAATCATGACGGAATTATAGCCTATTAATAATAGACCTTAGCTATCATCAGTAATCAATGGTACAAATACAAAACCCGGGTACTCATGAAGGTCTATAGAACCATCACTGTTTTTACTCACTTTTACAATACTGTTCTTAACAGGAATCACCATTATCCCTCCAGGGTTAAGCTGTTGTAAAAGTGATTCCGGAATCTTATCTGCCGCACAAGAAACAAGGATTTTATCAAAAGATTCTCCCTTCAGACCTAAGCTCTGTCCTGCCAGATGTACTTTGATGTTTTTAAAAGAAAATCGTGAAAGGTTATGCTTGGAAAATGCAACTAAAGCTTCTATACGTTCTACCGCATCTACATGTTTACTCACACAGGCTAATATAGCCGTAGTCCATCCAGATCCTGATCCCACGTCCAATACTCGATCAGAAATATTCGGCTTCAATAGTTCAAGCATAAAAGCAACGGTATAAGGTTGGGATATAGTTTGAGCAGACCCAATCGGCAAAGGACGATTCTCATAAGCCATATCTTTAAGTTCTTGCCGTACAAAACCTGCCCTATCAACCGTTTTAAATGCTTCAATCAGTCTTAGACTTTTTAATACTCCCTGTGCCACAAGAGATTCGATCAATTCATTACAACTCATAATAAACCTTTATTCATTTAAAAGTATCCTATCTATAGGATACCCCTGTTTCAGTTAGCAAATACTTTTACAAAGATCAAGCATAAATTCAAGATCACCCCACACCAAGGAACCCACAAGGGAATCAGCTGTATCCCCTGCGGATCAGGGTTATTAGCTTTTATCCTAATCAAGGCAAAATTGACCAAGGTGAAAATTATTAAAATCAATAAACTTGTAAAACTGGCCAAAGATACAATGTCAAACATCAATGCAAACGAAATAGTAATAAAACCGGCAAGAAGACTGGACTTTATAGGTGTATTTGTTCTTTTTGAAACATCACTAAGGGCTGATGGCAACCACCCTTTAACGGACATTCCATATAAAATACGCGATGCCATGATTATCTGGACCAAAGCACCGTTAACCACAGCAAATGTTCCTATCATTGAGATAACAATGGGATCTTGATTTGTAAGCTTTTTATAAATATCAGAAAAAGGTGCCTGCGTGTTTTGAAGTTCATCTAAAGATAATGTTTCCAAAGCGACAATTACAATCAAAATATATAAAAAAGTTGAAATAAGCAAGGCTAAGATAATCGCTTTCGGAAAGGTTCGACTAGGATTTTTTACTTCTTCAGCGATGTTAACCATATCCTCAAAACCCATAAATGCATAAAAAGCCAGAAATGCACCCAAAAATACGATAGAAATGTCTGATAGTTTGAAACTTGGAACAAGTTCGTTAAAGTCAATTGTCGGATGAATAATCTTATCAAAACCATAATAGACTATCATCAACAATCCAAATATTTCAAGTACAGTTAAAATAGATGCCACAATAACACTTGCCTTAATGCCCATAATGGAGATTCCTACAAGTATAATCACAAGAAATATCACTGCAAGTTCATTATTGATCTGCATAAATTGACTTAAATAACCTGCGAATCCATGCGCTATCGTCGCAGCAGAGATCAATCCTGCCGCTGCAATCAAAAGGCCTACACCAATGGACAGCTTTGTAAATCCAAGCCCTTCTTCTATATATGCAGCTGCACCAGCACTGATAGGATAACGTGAGACCAATTCAGTGTAACTCAGTGCTGTAAAGAGTGTGATTAAACACGCCAGTAAAAATGCGAATACCGTAAAATAGCCCGATATTCCTGCTACCTTTCCTACAAGAACGTAGATTCCGGCTCCCAGGATGTTTCCCAGACCATAAAAAAGTAGTAAAGCAGTACCGACTTCACGCGAAAGTTTTATTACTGGCACAATCGCTCCTCTTTACAGTATAAATCCTATTGAGTGAAACATATAAACTCTAGCCAAAGTTCTTTAATCTTCACTCTTTTTATTTAAACTCTTATGCATCTTTCCCGAACGCATCTTCAAATAAGCAAGAAACCCAAAGGTCATCCCTATCGTTATAAATACTGCTCCAAGATAGTCATCTTTTTGCAAAGCCATAAATATCCAACAGATGTCAGCAAAGATATAAACGATAATCGCTTGAAACGCCAAGCCTCGAAACATTAAATAGGCACCAATATTAAGCAAAACACCACCCAAAACTGCCAAACTAAACATCATATCTCCTTTGAATCCAGCTAAAGTAAAACATACTTATAAAAAAAGCCAATCCCAACGTAGCCAAAACGGCTGAGATACTCCAGCCGGCCTCTATCAGAACACCTACCAGCAAAGAGCTTAATGCTCCCGTTAATAAAAAAACCATATCATTATAAGCCACTACTCTACCATAATACTTTTTATCCGTGTGTTTTTGTATGAGCGTATAGGTAAAAGACCAGAGTGTTGTTGTCGAAAATCCTGCTATGAAAGAACCTATTAAAGAGAGGTAAAAGTTTTCTACCAGTACTGACCAGATAATAATTCCCAGACCCTGCAGTAAAAAAAGATAGACCAAACGCGAACTTTGTATCCACTTTCCAAGTAACATTGGACCAAAGACCAGAGCAGATGCCCGTGTTGCATGCATCATCCCTAAGGCAAGAGGAACAGCTAATACAGAAGCGTAATACTCTTTTGCCATTAAGGCGACCAAAGCATCGAAAACGGTAAAACCAACAGAAGCATGGATGATGATAAGATGCATGATCTTTCTGTTTTCTTTTAAGTAATTCAACCCTTCAAGGAAGGTATCTAGAAAGCCTTCCTTTACCTTTTCAAAATGGATCTCAAACTGCAGATTTAACAACATGGAAAATGCTATTACAAATAAAAGTCCATCAATAATGAAGGCGATCTTAACCCCAAGTTTATACACCAAAAATCCGCTAATAGCCATACCAAGGGTATACGAAAGAGACCAGATAATAGAATGTATCTCATTAGCATATTGTAAGGATTTTCCTTCTATGATTTTTGGAAGCAAAGACATCTCTATCGTAAAATAAAAACTTGAAGCACCCATACGAATAAATATCAGAACAAACAACAGCCATAACCACTGTACCGAGGTTATCAATAAGAGTAAAAAGGTACTTGAAATCTGTAATACTAATAAAAACAGCATAAGTTTTTTTGGGGCAAACTTATCAATAAGCACTCCTGATATAGGAGCTTGAAGGGCACCTGGAAGAAAATGTAAGGAAGCGACCAAAGCAATAACAAAGGCAGACACATCTAACTGTACAAGAAGTGTATATATCGCAACATTCGAGAACCATGCACCAAAATACGAGATCAATTGGATTAGACTCAATCGGCGTAATACAGGTTCCTTCTTCAATAAATCTATATAGTGCTGCACATTACCACTTTTTGAGCATATTGTAGCGATAAAGTACTTATATATGTTTGTACATCCTGAGAAAATCAATTATCGATGGTACAGATAATGCTTAAGGAGATCTATATCACGTAGGGATATAATCCCTAAAGAATATTTTACTTTTGCCGATGTATAGTGATATAACTCTATACAAAGGCTTGCGACATGGAATTGTTTAATAATATTGCCCAACAACAAAGTAGCCAAGTCCACACAGAGCAAAAAGCTGCACAAGTGAGGACTACCCCTGTTCAAGAGGTTAAGACTCAAGTTGAAGCAGTTCAAGAGAAGACAAACAATAATCGTCCTCTCAGTTCAGAAGTAGAAGTAAGAGGCTTAATAGACACTCTTAACAAAGCTCTTGATCCATTTAATACTTCAATACGATTTGGGTTTGATAATAGTAATGAAGTTTTCTTTGTTTCTGTTGTTGACACGAATACTAATGATACTATCCGCCGTTTTCCAGCAGAAAAGGCACAGAGTCTTATTGGCAAAATGAATGAAATAGTCGGAATGATTTTCGACGAAAAAGGATAAATTATGGCGGGTACACTCAGCTCACTTGGACTTGGCTCAAGCGGCGCACTAAGCGCAGAGACCATTGAGAAGCTCAAAGCAAATGATGAAAAACTTCAAATTGATCCGATTACATCAAAGATCGAACTTGTCTCGCAAAAGAACCAAGCGTACGATCTGATTAGTTCACTGATGTCTTCACTAAGTGCCAGCACAGGAAGCCTGGGCGAGGATTTACTCTACCTTGATCGAACAACATCAATCAGTGGTGACTCTGTCAGCATTTCAGCATCTGCAGGTATTTCTGCTCAGGACTTTTCACTTGATGTCACTGATTTAGCGACCAAAGAGATACAAGAATCTGATCAGTTTACCTCAAGAACAGATCTTGTTGCTACTGAAGCCGGAATAATCACTCTCGGTATCGGTACAAACAGTTTTGATATCGATGTCACTGCAGGAACGACTTTGGAAGAGCTTGCACAGCTTATCAATGATCAAGCAGGTGATTCTGTCAAAGCACAGATACTCAACGTTGCAGATGGTGATTTTAGACTTGTACTTACGGCAGCACAAACAGGTTCAAATCAAACTATTACCGTGTCATCAGCCGCAACCTCAGATGCGTCTGCTATACTTACTCAAAACTTAACCCAAATCGCCCCTATACAAGCAGGAAGCGATGCTCACTTTAAGTTTAACGGCATTGACTTTACACGCAGTACCAATACGTTTGATGATGTCATTACGGGGATTGACATCACCTTAAATGAAGTTGGCCTTAGTAATGTCAGTATCTCTCAAGACAGCGCAAAGATAGCAGATGAAATGACTGGTTTCGTAACGGCATTCAATACTCTTTTTAAAGAAATAGACAGTGCACTGACTGCTGACGTTGAAAAGGGAACTGTTGGTGTTTTTAATGGAGACAACACACTAAAATCACTTTCTAGAGATATGAAAAATATTCTTTTTTCTACAGATGGTAATAACAACTCACTCGCAAGTTTTTTTTCAACAACAACTTCAGGGATTACTAAATCAGCTTTTCAACTTACTGAAGGTGGGATATTAACCTTTGACAAAAGTGTCTTTGAATCCAAGTTCAACGAAGATCCTTCTGCTGCAGAAGCATTTTTGAAATATTCAACAGATACAGACGGGGAACAAGTTGATGGACTATTTAAGAAAATCGATAACTTTATTGACTCCCAGATCGGTTACAATGGAAACTTCACCAGCTTTGGTGATGGGCTTAATCGCCAAATTACAAGTCTTGAAGACGAGCAGCTTCGAACTCAAGAGCTTTTAAACTCAAGATATGACACAATGTTTTTCAGGTTTGCCGCGTATGATAGTATCATCGGCGGTTTAGAGAGACAATTCAGTGCACTAAACTTACAAATTCAAGCTGCTATAAATGCGAACTAACAAAGGACTGACAAATGAATAATTCTCTTGCGTACAACACTTATGCACAAAATGATGTCAGTATAGAATCACCTCAAAAACTTATTGAAATGCTTTACGAGGGTATTCTTCGTTTTAACATGCAGACAAAGCGTGCTATTGAAAAAGACGACATTGAACAACGGACCTATTGGATCAACCGTTCGAGTGCAGTTTTAACTGAACTTTTAAATACATTAAACATGGATGCCGACGGTGAGTTAAGTCTTTATTTACAAGGACTATATACACATCAATTGCAACTCTTAAGTCAGGCAAACACAGAAAATAGCATTGAAAAGGTAAATTCTGTCAACAAGGTTGTTAAAGGTCTGTTAGAAGCATGGAGAGAGAGTACTCAAGTTGCAGTGGGCTAAAGAACTTAAAATTGCTATAGCAGAAGAAAATGAAGTCAATATAGAAAAAATTATTGAAGAACTTCCTCATTTCAACTCTATAAAAGAGATGGAAGAAGCTGCTTTTTTGATGCAAGAAGCTCATCTCTTTTTATCATCTAAAAAAGATGAACTTGCTTCCAAACTTATTAAAATAAAAAAACAGAAAGAATTTTTAAACTCTACTATGACAAAATCTTCATCTTTTGATCAAAGTCTTTAACACCCTAAACGCATCCTTCTTCTAAACCCTTGGCTACTTCAACTCTTTATCATCTTATTTTAGATAAAATCGCGACAATAATTTATCTCTATAAAGGGAACTCATGAAAAAAGAAGTTAAAAAAGTTGTACTTGCCTACTCAGGCGGACTCGATACCAGTGTTATCTTAAAATGGTTACAAGACGAATATAAGTGTGAGGTTGTTACCTTTACGGCAGACCTTGGTCAAGGTGAAGAGCTCGAACCAGCTCGCCTTAAAGCACTTGAACTTGGTATTAAACCTGAAAATATTTTTATTGATGATTTAAGAGAAGAGTTTGTTAAAGACTTTGTATTCCCTATGTTTCGTGCTAATGCAATTTATGAAGGCGAATATCTTTTAGGAACCTCTATCGCACGTCCACTTATTGCAAAACGTCAAGCTGAAATTGCCAAGATTACCGGTGCAGATGGTGTGTCTCACGGTGCGACAGGTAAAGGAAATGATCAGGTTCGTTTTGAAATGGGTTATTTAGGTCAAGACTCAACCTTGACTATCATTGCGCCTTGGAGAGAGTGGGATCTAAACTCACGTGAAAAACTTCTCTCTTACGCAAAAGAACATGGAATTTCAATTGATAAAAAGCATTTAGACGAAAATGGAAACCCTTCTGTAAGTCCTTATTCAATGGATGCCAATCTATTGCATATCTCATACGAAGGTCTTCACTTAGAAGATCCTAATGCTGAACCAGAAGATGCAATGTGGTTATGGACCAACTCTCCTGAAAATGCACCGGATGAAGCTGAATATATTGAGATCGGCTATGCGCATGGTGATCCCGTAACACTTAATGGAGATGCACTTTCTCCTGCCACGATGCTTCAGACACTTAATGAATATGGTAATAAACACGGTATCGGACGTATTGACATCGTTGAGAACCGTTTTGTCGGTATGAAAGCACGTGGTTGTTATGAGACTCCGGGTGGAACTATCATGTTAAAAGCGCACCGTGCAATTGAATCGATCACAATGGACAGAGAAGCATCTCATCTTAAAGATGAGATGATGCCACGCTACGCCAAACTTATCTACAACGGTTTTTGGTTTGCTCCTGAACGTGAGATGATGCAAGCAGCAATTGACAAATCACAAGAGTTTGTAAACGGTGTTGTTCGTCTCAAGTTATACAAAGGCAATGTGATCGTTGTTGGCCGTTCATCTGCTGATTCACTTTTTAACGAAGAGTACTCAACGTTTGAAGAAGATGAAGTATATAACCAAAAAGATGCAGAAGGTTTCATTAAACTTAATGCACTTCGTTTTATTATTGCAGGTAAAGCACGTAATAAATAGTCACCTTAAGGTCACCTAAATATTGGGGGCCTTGTTCTTTCTCTATAACTTCTTTTAAATAATTCAAAGTAGTATTTTATAATTATCATACCTAAAGGCCTTAGACAATGAGCACAGAAATAAAAAAAATTGACCCTGAATCCATTGAGTTTAAAACAGAACTTGCTAAAACTATTAAGTTTACCGATAAGGTCGTAGAACAATTTGGCTACGCCTACAACCCCGATGCATTGATCAATGAGGGTATTCAAATGGGTCTTACCCGCAACAAACTCATTTATGAAAAGCGTTACTGCCCCTGTTTTTTTGTTACCGGGAACAAAGAAGAAGATCGTATCTGCCCGTGTAAACCTGCTATAGAACATGAGATACCTACCGATGGTGTCTGCCACTGCCAGATCTTTTGTACACCTGAGTATGCTGCAGCAAAAGCAGAAAAAGATGAACTTGAAGCAGTAACACATGAACATTCTCGCGGATTAAGCGTAAGTGAATGTGAGAGCCTGCTTGCACAGTCAGATATTGACACAGATGAGTTAACATCCTTATTAGAAGCACGTGAACTTGGGATGATAGACTTTAACCTTGTAGATGTACGTGAATGGATGGAACATGAAGGTGGACATATCAAAGGTACAAATGCCTTAGTCCCGACAACAAGTTTTTACAATTCCTTAGAAAAAGCAGCACTTCCTAAAGATAAAAGCATCATCGTATATTGTCATGTTGGAAGCCGAAGTGCCCACTGTCAACGAATTTTATCTGAGCATATGGATTTTAAATCTGTTGTTAATCTAGCACACGGTATTTCAGGATACAGAGGTGAGATTGTTCGTTAACAATTGAAACCTAAGTACGTTTCTGCTAAAATCTCATAATTAAATATAACAGTAAAGAGTAAATATGAAAGTATTATTAGTAAAAGATGTTAAAGGGTTAGGAAAAGTAGGTGAAATCAAAGAAGTTAAAGACGGATATGGTCAAAACTTTTTAATTGGAAAAGGTTTTGCGAAGGCTGCGACTAACACCGTGATCAACCAACATAATGCTTCAGAAAAGAAAAAAGCTGAAAACGAAGCAGCTGAGCTTACGCGTTTAAAAGACGTGAAAGAACAACTAACGAACCTGATAACAAAAATCGAGAAAAAAGTCGGTGAGAACGGCCATCTTTTTGGTTCCGTCACCAAAGATGAAATTGCCCAAGCAGTGGAAGATCAACACAAAATACAAATCGATAAAAAACATATTGTACACAAGCTGTCAATGAAAGAACTAGGTGAGTATGAGATCGATCTAAAATTGGGGCACGGATTGCATGCGATGATGAAAATTGAGATTGTTGCCCAATAATGTTTGACGCAACTACGATACTTGCTTACAAGGGAAAGAACAAAGCTGTCATTGGTGGAGATGGTCAGGTAAGCTTTGGCGACACGGTATTAAAAAACAATGCCACTAAAATCCGCACCTTGTATAAAGGTGAAATACTTGCAGGATTTGCCGGTTCTACAGCCGATGCCTTTAATCTTTTTGATATGTTCGAAGAGTTCTTGGCTAATCGTAAAGGCGACCTTATAAAAGCAGTCATCGACTTTTCAAAGGCATGGCGAAAAGACAAGGTTCTACGCCGACTTGAAGCAATGATGATCGTACTCAATAAAGAGCATATCTATATTCTTACTGGAAATGGTGATGTAGTCGAACCAGAAGATGGAGAAATTGCGTCCATAGGTTCCGGTGGAAATTATGCCATTTCTGCCGCACGTGCACTAAAGCGCCATGCCAATATGGATGAAGAAGCCCTTGTTAAGGAGTCCTTGCAAATCGCGTCAGAACTCTGCATCTACACCAATAATAATATCAAACTTCTTTCTTTGGAACACTAATGAACATGACACCTAAACAGACAGTTGCCTACCTAGATGAGTATGTCATCGGTCAAGATAATGCTAAAAAGACCATAGCTATTGCCCTACGTACACGTTACCGTCGTATGCTCTTGGATGAAAAACTTCAAGATGAGATCATGCCAAAGAACATTTTGATGATCGGATCAACAGGCGTGGGTAAAACAGAAATAGCACGTCGCTTGGCGAAACTGATGAACCTTCCTTTTATCAAAGTTGAAGCAAGCAAGTACACAGAAGTTGGATTTGTAGGACGCGATGTTGAGTCTATGGTACGCGACCTTGTAATGACATCCATTGGTATTGTTAAAAAAGAGCATCAAGAAAAAAATATTGAGCAAATTGGAAACTATGTTCTTGAAAAAATAGTCGATAAATTGCTTCCGCCTCTTCCACTTATGGCCAGTGCTGAAAAGAAAGAAGAGTATACGTCTTCACGACAACGCATGAAAGACAAGGTACTTAGCGGTGATATGGATGAGAAGATCATTGAGATAGAGATGCCTAAAAACACTATAGACTTTAATGACACCAATATGCCGCCTGAAATGGCAAAGGTACAAGAATCCTTTACTCAGATGTTTGCCGGATTAAATAAAGAAGACCTCAAAAAAGAGGTTTCTGTCTTTGATGCAAAACATATACTTCGTGCTGAAGCCGGGGATAAGCTTCTTGACATGAATGCCATTCACAATGAGGCGCTTAAACGAGCAGAAAATGGTGGTATCATCTTTTTAGATGAAATTGACAAGATTGCCGTGGGTGCAAAAAATGACGGACGAAGCGACCCAAGTAAGGAAGGGGTACAAAGAGACTTACTGCCTATCGTTGAAGGATCAAGTGTTACAACTAAGTTTGGTCAAATCAAGACTGACCATATACTCTTCATTGCGGCGGGTGCCTTTCACGTAAGTAAACCAAGTGATCTTATTCCTGAACTTCAGGGACGTTTTCCTCTGCGTGTAGAACTTAACCCTATGACTGAAGAAGCGCTCTACAAAATTTTGACCCAGACGAAGAACTCTCTGTTACGTCAATATGAAGCCCTTTTAAAAGTAGAAGAAATAGAACTTAGTTTTAATGATGATGCTATAAAAGCACTGGCTAAGCTCTCACATACGGCAAATGAGAAAACAGAAGATATTGGTGCACGAAGACTTCACACTGTCATTGAAAAAGTAATTGAAGACATTAGCTTCAGTGCGGATGAGAGAGCCGGTGAGAAAATCATTATTACAAAAGAACTCGTTCACGAAAAGCTTGATATGTTCATTGAAGATGAAGATCTTGCCAGATATATATTATAAGGATACGCATGAGCGATACTAAATCAGGTACTACAGAAGAAACGAGAGCTGGCTATGTTGCTATAGTAGGCCGTCCGAATGCAGGCAAGAGTACTTTGATGAATGCTCTGTTGGGTGAAAAGATATCAATGGTATCTCAAAAAGCAAATGCCACACGTAAGCGTATCAACGCAATAGTCATGCATAAAAACAATCAAATCATCTTTATTGATACACCTGGTCTTCATGAAAAAGAGAAAATGCTTAATCAATTTATGATGAAAGAGGCTATTAAGGCTATCGGTGACTGTGATATTATCCTTTTTCTTGCCCCCATTACAGACTCAACTGAAGAGTATGAAAAATTTTTAAAACTCACAAAAAGGCCCCATTTGGTTTTACTGAGTAAAATTGATCATGTTTCTAATGAAAAGATCTTACAAAAGATACATGAGTACCAAGCCTTTCAAGATAATTTTCTAGGTATCATCCCCGTCTCTGTCACTAAAGGTGGTATAGGATTTGAATCCGTTTTAGATGAAATTTCAAAGCATATACCATTATCACCCTATCTTTATGATCCCGATGACCTCACTACTGAGATGCTTCGTGATATCTATAAAGAATTTATACGTGAAGCCATCTTCGACAATATCAGTGATGAAATACCTTATGAGACAGATGTACTTATTGACAAGGTTGAGGAGTCTAAGACCCTTGAAAAAATACGAGCTACCATCATCGTCGAAAAGCAGACACAAAAGGGTATTATTATTGGAAAAGGCGGTGCCGCTATTAAACGCATCGGTAGAGACTCTCGCTTGCAGATTGAAAATCTAATTGGGAAAAAAGTCTTTTTAGACCTTTTTGTCTCTGTTAAAAAAGGCTGGACGAATGACAAACAATCTCTTGAAGATATTGGCTATAAATTTTAATGCAGTATTTTGTTCTACTCTTATTGTCTCTTTCACTTCTCGCAGATGAAACACTTCTAGACATCTATCAAAAAAAAGGAAGTCAGGGAATTGAGAACATACTTGATGAAAAATTAACGTCTAAAGAATACTGGTCAGACCGACTTCAGAGTATAGATACGCGATTTGGGTACTTTGAAGGTATCCGATATCTTCTTGCATGTGATAAAAATGCCTCAAGTCTTAAACTCTATAGCAAAGATAATAACAACAGTTTTGAACTTGATCAAGACTTTTCCGCCTTTATTGGAAAACAAAAGGGGGACAAACATAAAGAAGGAGACCTTAAAACACCCATTGGCGTTTATAAGCTTATTAAAAAACTTGACAAAGTCGACCCTTTTTATGGTCCCTTGGCCTTTGTTACTTCTTATCCTAACACCTATGATACTATTCAGGGAAAAAACGGTTCTGGTATTTGGGTTCACGGCTTGCCATTAAACCAAAAAAGGGATGATTTCACAAAAGGTTGTATTGCAATTAAGAATAACAACTTAGAACATTTAGAGGATCATATAAATTACAAAGAAGCCCTCGTTTATATTGATCAAAAATCTTATCCAAGGGTAGAAAAAGAAAACCTTATCCTACTCTTGTCTCAACTCTATTCATGGAGAAAAGCCTGGAAAGAAAATGATATTGAAAAGTACCTTAGTTTTTATGCCCAGGAGTTCAAACGAAATGATGGCTTAAACATACAAAGGTTTTCAGATTATAAAACACGTGTATTTTCTAAAAATGAATATAAACAGATCATTTTTTCTGAAATAAACATACTTCCTTACCCTATGGCAAAGAAAGAAAATGTATATTTATTGAGTTTTAATGAAGAATATCAGTCAAAAAGCTATCAATTCGAGGGTGAAAAAGAGTTATATGTTCAACTTAATCACGAGAATTTCACTATTCTGACTGAGAAATAAATGCGTTTAATCTTTTTTTTTTATTTATGCACACTTATAGTCTCTGCTTATGAGACCTTTAACTTGTATAAATCAGAAGGTCTCACAGAAGGCCCTACTCTTTTAATATTTGGTGGGATACACGGGAATGAACCCGGAGGATATTTTGCAGCTTCTATCCTCGCTAAACATTATACAATTAGCAAGGGTACACTATTGATTGTTCCCAATACCAACAAAGAGAGTATACTAAAATATAAACGTGGCATAAATGGTGACCTTAATCGAAAGTTTTCACAAATCTCCGATGTTGATAAAGATATCAAAACAGTCAAAGAGATAAAATCACTGATTCTGGACAAACAAGTCGATTTAATCCTTAACCTTCATGATGGGCACGGGTTTTTTAGAGAAAAATACACTAATACTATCTTTAACCCCGGGGCCTGGGGACAGACCTGTGTCATAGACCAAATTAAACTTGATCAAAACAACAGTTTTAGTGATTTGGAATGTATCGCACAAAGAGTCAGTAACAAACTCAACCAGCATCTATTACAAGAACACCATAGCTTTAACGTAAGAAATACAAAAACAAAAAAGAAAAAGAATGAAATGCAACATTCTCTTACCTACTTTGCTATTAATAACAACAAACCGGCCTTTGCTATTGAAACGAGTAAAGAGTTGAAAACCACTTCTCAAAAAGTTTATTATCAACTTCGCGCCATAGAAGCATTTATGCAAATAATGGGTATTGAGTACCAAAGGGACTTTGAATTAGACTCCAACAATGTTAAAAGTATCACAAAAAGTAATGGTAATATTGTAATAAACACCAATATATCGCTAAATTTAGACAACTTAAGAAAAAATTTAAGATATTTTCCGCTACAATCGAATAAGAACGAGTTATACTTTTCACATCCCTTAGGTGGGGTTGTTCAGGGTGACGGGTTCATTGATTTATATATTGGCCATAAAAAAATATCACATTTGACTACAAGCCCATTTTTTGTAGACAATTGTGAAGGACCTTTTGAAGCTAAGATAGATGGAGAAAAGAAATCCATCCATTTACCTTCAGAAGTTAAAATTATGTCCGATATAGTCTTTAATGCACCGCAGGGGTACCGATTGAATGTGATTGGTTTCACAGACCCACGGTACAAAAATGAATTGGGAATAAGAATTGCTAAATCTTCACTACTAAAACGCTTTTCGCTTGACAGTGAAGAGCAAAAGTATAGGGCTGAGTTTTATAAAGATGAAACCTTTTGTGGAATGGTGATTTTAAATTATGTAGCTAGGAATAACGAATGAAACAGAAGCAAGCCTTCTCCAGTACAATATCTGTAAATCCGTATAATAATACTTTTTATTCAGGAACAACAACGCAGATAAAAGTCGCTGATAAACCTCAATACCTCAAAGAACAATATGCTGTCTCTTACCTTAAGACACAAGACTTCATAACCACGCAAATTGGTCTAAGCCAAAACATACCAGAAGAAGACATCTCTGATGCTATAGAGAGTAAGATCTACGAAGAACTTGGACTCGATATGGCCATCGAGTACCAGATTGCTTATGTTGAGTCTTCTGACACTATAATTGAGGGAAATAAAAACTATCATGTTTTTGTTGTTGATCCTTTAAGTATAGATGAAGCTTTCACGGGGGTAATTGAGCAAGTTAAATATATTGACCAAATCACCCCTATTCCACTGCTGTTACGCACACTTTATAAAAAAGAGATCATTGAAGACAATGGCACGCACTGTTTTATATATTTCCAAAATGATGATGCCTTCCTTACTTTGTACGATGATAGAGAATTTTTATATACTAAGTCATTAAAATATTCATTCTCGCAAATGCATGATAGATATTGTGAACTCTTAGGTGAGCAAATTGAACTTTCTGAATTTACAAAGCTACTCTCGGAAGAGGGTTTACGAAGCAGTGAAAGCGATAATCAACAATATCTCATTAAACTTTTCGGTGAAGTCTTTTTACATATTAATGATGTAATGACCTACTCTAAACGTGCCTTTGAACTTGACCGTATTGATAAGGTCTACATCGGTTCAGAAGTCGGTGCAATAGTCGGAATGGATGAATACTCACAAACTTACCTTGGTCTTGACTCAAGCGACTTCGACTTTAATTATGGCTTTGAAACAGAAGAGTGGTACATAGATCAAATCCACCTACTTATGCAACTTACTGCTCAACTAGAACCAGAAGACAAATATGAGTGTAACTTTACACGGTTCTTTCGTCCTCCTCCTTTTGTACAACGTGCAAGTGGCCAACTTATAATGACCGTGGCAGCTTCAATAGTTCTTGCTATGCTATACCCTGGAGCATATTGGATAATGGATGCCGTTGAAAACATTAAAAAAACTGCCCTTCAATCGGAATATTCTGCTCTTCATATAAAGCGCCAAGACAGAGAAAATCAGATTAACCATCATACTAAAGAGAAGAATGAAGTAAAGACATTAGTTCAAAGTGAGATCAAAGCCTTGGATGATAAGAAGTCAGTTCTCACAAAGATTCATGATGTTAAAGTCAACTATCCAATGAAGGCCAAGCGTATTAGTGACTTAACAAAGGATCTAAACAAGTATAGTGTTAAGGTTGATACAATACTATATAATGAAGACCCTGCAACAAAAGAAAAACTTTTCACCTTGCATCTTTTATCAAGTAAAGACAAACGCATTACTGATCTAATTGAGTGGTACACAAAAACACAGTCATCAAAATACAGGTTTTCAATTAAAACGATTGAGTTTGACGAAGAGAAAAAGCTTTACTCTAGTGAATTGAAGGTGGTACTAAAATGAATTTAGAAGATTTTTTAGGTGATATAGATAAATCTTTTTCGCAGAAGAAACAGCAAGAAGTCTATATGACTTACGTCATGATTGCTGCAGCCTTGATTGCTGCTTCATATTTACTATTATGGGACAGTGCGGAACAAGGTTTTCTGCAAACGCAAGCTCAAACACAAAAGGTAGAAAAAAACATCAAGAAAGATAATGACTTTCTTCGCTTTAACCCTGTGACAAAGATCTCACAATTGAAAGCTGAAACTATTCAGTATAAAAAAGACTTTGTAACAGTAAAAGACCAATCTGAATACATAAAGTATAAGATTGAACAAATATCAAGTTTATATTATGATGAACAAGCCTGGGGAGAGTTCATAGATTCTATTGCAGAAAATGCAAAAAAATACGGACTAAAATTGAAGTACCTTTCAAATGATTTTTCTAATGATCAAGACACTTTCGGACATGTCCTTGATATTGAGGTAAAATTAAAAGGAAATTTTCAAAAAACAATGAAATTTGTAAACTCTTTAGAGCAAAGTTTTCTCGTTGTCGATATACATGATGTAAACTTAAGTGCCAGTAACAAGGTCAACAGTGCTTTAAAAATCTCTGTTTGGGGGATAACATACTAATGAAAACAAAAATACTAATATTAACAGCGTTATACTCTAGCATATTGCAGGCTAATAATGATGTAACTAGCTCGCCCGCTAAAAGTCCTCTTTTAACTTCAAGGACTGTAAGTCTAGTTAACCAAAACACTAATACAACTTGGGTCGATCAAAAAGTCGAAGAGATAAAGCCTCAGCGGCATGGTCTTAATATATCTATGTTGGCAACATTAAAAAACCCTTTTATTGTTATCAAAGAAAAACCAAAAGAAGGTGCCAAATCATTAAAAGCACCTACAAGTGATAAGTTAAAAACAGACAAAAATGACTTAACACCAACAAAAAGAGATATGAGTAAGGAACCGTTAACCTTACAGATTGTTTTGAACTCTTCAGCATTAGTCAATGGAAAGTGGCTTAAAGAAAATGATACATTTAGAGGCTATAAGCTTACTCAAATTCACAGTGAGTACATTGTTTTTGAAAGAAAAACCAAAAAAATAAAACTTTTTATTGCACAAAAAAGTGACAATATTAACATCTCAACAAAATAGGGAAGAACATGAAACAGATACTAAATCCAATAAAGAAAACCTTACTTAGCAGTGCAGTAGCAGCAACACTACTAGCAAGCTCACTTAGTGCTGATTGTACTTATCAGCTTTTTACAATCTCATCTATTAAAGGCACGCAAATAGGTGAGTTTATCGACCAACTTAGTGATGAATGTTCTTTTACTGTTATTGTTACTGATCCCGAAGCTGAAAAGCTTTTGTCAAAAGAGTTAAACAAGACGAATCTAAAGAACCTGACCGTAGATGAAGTCCTTGATCTTGTACTAAAAGAGAATAATCTTTTTTATTCCCTTGAAAATAATATACTGCATATATCTTACCTCGTCACAAAAACTTTTGATATTGACTATATTATTACTACACGTAAAAGTGTGGGTTCAACAGGCGTAACACTAAGTAGCAACTCTAATGGAGGGGACCTATCAGGAAATGGAAGTCAAACGAGTGGAACTGCTACCGGTGGTGTTAGTACCTCTGGAGGTTCTCAGCAAGCATCTAATGATCAGAATAGTGGTATTCAAATAGATACCGTTGATGAAGTCGCCTTTTGGGAAGATCTTGACCTTGAATTTCAGGCTATCTTAAATCGGCCAGAAGACAACTATAGTGCGGATGCTCCTATTATCAATAAAACAGCTGGACTAGTAACTGTTTCAGCCACGCCAAAACAGCTGCATAGACTTGAAGAGTATTTAACTGAAATGCAAAGAAAAGCAAAAGCACAAGTTCTTATTGATGTTAAACTTCTTGGTGTTCAACTAGACAATAAACATGAAACCGGTGTGGATTGGTCTCAGCTCTACGCCCTTCAAAACTTTGAAATTAATAGCAACTTTTTATTTACAAAAAACGTTTCTAAAATTGAAGACAACACGATTACCGAATGGGGAGCAGACTTTGGTGATGCTCGGGCCACTAGTATTACCGGTACTGGTAGCATTGACGAGGTTGTTAAGTTTTTGCAAACACAGGGAAATGTCAAAGCCATCTCAAATCCAAAAATTATGACACTGAACAACCAACCTGCCCTTATTAGTGTAGGAAGTGAATATTTCTATAAATTGCAATCAACTACCAACCAGCAAGGCTCTGGTGGCGGTGTTGCCAATACCTTACAAAACGATCAAGTTCAATCAGTATTTGCTGGTATCCTACTTGATATAACGCCTGAAATCGATGATAATGGGCGCGTTACCTTGAAGGTTAATCCAGCCTTAAGTGAGACAATCATTCCAATACAACCAGAAGATGGCACTTCTGGAGAAACACGTGATGTGCCACCTGACTTAAATCGTAGACAACTTTCTGCTGTGGTTACCGTACAAGATGGTGAACGCGTGATTTTAGGAGGACTTATCTCATCCAAAGACAGTATTAATGAGAACAAGGTCCCTTTACTTGGTGACATTCCAATTCTAGGCTGGTTATTTAAATATGAAGAAAAAGTTAACAATATTGAAGAGCTTGTTGTTGTTATTGAGCCTCATATTATAAAAGATGGTAAGCAAACTATTTCTTTAAGTGAACTTGGGTATACCGGTTTAAATGAAGAGCAGCTAGATTCTCAAGCCTTTATTCGTTCTGAGAACCAAGAAGACCTGGCAGAACTTGATGCAAAAAATGCAGAACTTGAAGCAGAACAAAGAGAGCGAATGGATCAGCAAACAGAGTTTACTGCAGAAGCGAAACATGAAGAAAGACTTGAAGACGAAGTATCTGAGGCTGAATTAGAAGTAGATGAAAAGTAGTTTTTACCTTAGTTCAAAAGAAGTCTTCCTCGATGTTGTAGACGCGAAAGAGTATGTTCAACTCGATCGTGTTTCTACCCTCTATCAATCCTTAAAAGATTCTGTAAAAAAACCCCTTAAAATGATACTTCTGTACGGAAAACCAGGCACAGGTAAAAGTATGATGCTCAATAAATTGTATGAAGACATCAAAGAACAACAAAAAGTTGTTATGTATCATACTCCTTTAGTTGATGAGACTGAGTTTTTGAAGTCTCTTGCACGTGATATCTATGGGGTACGTCCCTTTGAAGAACTTAATTTTACTCAGTTTAATGAGCTTTCTGAACATTATACATTTGAAAGTACGCCGCTGGTTCTCTTAGATGAGGCACAGTTGTATTCTACTTCTTTAATGGAAAAGATCCGTCTTATCTCTGATGCTAGAAAAATAAAATTTGTTATTACCCTGCATAAAACTGAAAAAGAGGACATCATTGCAAAGGAGCATTTTCAAACCCGTATTTGGGAAAGCTTAGAGCTGCACAATGCCTCACCTTCTGAACTAAAGATTTATATTCAAAAAAAGCTCATGAAGAACAACTGTTTTGATGTTGCTAATATGTTTGATAATAAAAATGTAAAATGTATTCATAAGATAACCTCAGGAAATTACAGAGATACAAATAAACTCCTGGATTCTCTATTTAGCCTATATGACTGGTATGAAGAGAATCAACCCACAAAAATTAATTATAGTAATATTTCAACAAAATATATTGAGATGGCTGCTATCCGCACTGGATTTATAAATGCTTAATGTACATGACTTAGAACGTCGCTGGCTAAAATATAAGATTAAAAGTTACCTTCCCCTTGTCTTTTCCCTTTTTGGTTTTTTAATTATTGCTATTATATTGTTTATCTACCTTCCTAAAGGTAATGATGTCCTAGAAAAAAAAGATATTAATCTAAGTTTGAAAGAGGAAATTCTTGTTGCAAAAAAATCAATCCCTACTGTTCCAGTAAAAGCCATTCCTCTGCCGGAAGCCACTGCTATAGAGGTCCCACAAAACACTATGACAAAACCTACGGAAAACTCTTCTAGTTTAACCTTAACACCTTCTTTGCATTTTATGGATAATATTGAAGATGGATTAAATCCTTATGTAGATGAGCATAAGAATCTACAACAGCTAAACACTCCTTCTGTAAGCTATAATCAGAATTATACAGATGCAACTGAAACAAGTTCTAGTATTGAAGTTGAAAAGCCTACCATCAAAAAGAAGTCAACACTAACCATAACTAAAAACAAAGATGAGAGCGATCTAAAAGATGTCATTCGTCGATTTAAGCAAAATAAAAATCCTGCATTGAGTCTTTTCATTGCCAAGCGGTATTATGAGTTAGAACAATATCAGAACTCTTACAATTATGCACTTATGACGAATGAAATTGATAAAAATATAGATGACAGTTGGATAATTTTTGCAAAATCTTTAGTGAAATTAGGTCAGCATGAACTAGCAGTGCTTACGCTTAAGAGCTATCTTAAGACAACAAAGTCTACTCAGGCTGATATTTTGTTACGAAAAATAGAAGCAGGAGATTTCAAATGAGATTATTTACCCTTTTAGCTCTTTTATTTTCTTTGATGTATGCTGATATTAAAGTCTCTTTGTATCATTTATATCAAAACAAACAATATGATGATGCTTGTCAAAAAGGCTTAAAGGTCTTTAATCAGTACCGTGACGATGAAGAATTTGTTTCCTTATATGCTTTTTCGTGTTTAAATGCTGATCAGTTAGACCGTTTGGCTGTGCCTATTTCTATCTTAAAAGGATCAGAAGAAGCACGTAGTAATGCAGCCTACTTTTCAGTAATACTAATGCAAAAAAAGCTTTTATTTCATTCTTTAATAGACGGATATAAACTAAGTGAACTTAAACTTCCTAAAACTGACCATGTTCTTTCAAGTGTATATGAGCTATATTCAAAGACTGACACTAGCAGAAAACGTAATCACTATACCTTTATTGATGAGAATAATAACAAGGTATCATATAAGCTTTACATTCAAAATAGCAATCAAAATAAAAAGATGGTTATAGAAGAATTTTATGATACAATAATGACACACAGGCATGTATATTGGTAGGAGCGCATCACTTGGATCGAATTACACAGGACCTTTTAGATAAGAATCATATTTCAGCTCAGCAGGTAGAGCGCCTCTCCAGTAGAGGGGTTAAACCGGAGGACTTACTTGAGACTTTGACTCGTGTAGGTGCTGTTTCTGCTAACTTTGTGAAACGATTTATAGTTGAGCAAATTCGCCTTGGAAGATATGAACTGGCCATAATACGTCAATACACATTTATGTCTGAGCACGAAGTGTTAAAACATCTCGCAGAAGTAATGAATTATCCATTTATTGATCTTGACTCAGTCGACTTAGATTATCGTTTAGCAGAAAGAGCTCCCTTTAATCAACTTAAACGAGCTGTTGCTATCCCTATCTCACAAAATGATATGCACATTACTGTTGTTTTCTCTGACCCTTTAGATGTTAATGCTCAAGAGATGCTTCAAAGAATATATCCTCGTAAACCTCTAAGCATTGCCGTAGCTACAAGTAAACAGATTGAAGCATATTTAACAAAGATGGAAATCAAAGACAGTGTTAAAGAACTCGTTACTAACATTCGCAATGAATTAAACTCTATTGGAAGTGCTGAAGAGCAGCAAGAAGCTTCATCAATTTTACAACTTATTGATGTCGTTCTTAAAACAACAATACGTTCACGTTCTTCAGATATTCATATTGAACCAACAGAAAAAAACTGTGTAGTTAGGGGACGTATAGATGGCGCCTTAACAGAAATTTTTATTTTTGATAAAGACATCTACCCTCCGATGGCATCACGTTTAAAGCTACTTGCAAACTTAGATATTGCAGAGAAACGTAAACCACAAGATGGGCGTTTTTCTGCTAATGTAGGAGAGCAAGAATTTGATTTTCGAATTTCTACATTACCTATCCTCTACGGTGAGTCTATTGTTATGCGTGTTCTTGACAAAACAAAGGCATTAGTGAAACTAGAAGAAGCTGGAATGGATGCAGCAAGTTATAAAAAGTTGCACACAGCCCTACAAACACCTTATGGCGTTATTCTAGTCACCGGACCAACAGGTTCTGGAAAGACAACTACCTTGTATGGGGCACTTAATGAACTAAGAAGCGTTACAGAAAAAGTCATTACAGTAGAAGACCCTGTTGAATACAGGATGAATCTGATTCAGCAAGTGCAAGTAAACCCTAAAGTAGGACTCTCATTTGCCGATGCACTCCGTTCTATCTTGCGTCAAGATCCAGATAAGATTATGATTGGGGAAATCCGTGATCATGAAACACTAGAAATTGCTATTAAAGCAGCCTTAACGGGTCACCTGGTTATTTCTACCTTACACACCAATGATGCGATTAGTGCTATTCCGAGAATGGTGGATATGGGTATTCAACCTTATCTCATATCAGGGGCAGTTGTCGCCATACAAGCCCAGCGGCTTGTTCGAAAAATATGTACACATTGTGCAGAAGACGCCAAACTCCCAGCCAACTTGCTGGAAGAATACAAAGAATATATCCCTGATCATCCAACTTTTAAAGAAGGCAAAGGGTGCAGAGAGTGTTCAGGCACTGGCTATCAAGGGCGTGAAATGATATGTGAAGTCCTGCCTATCTCAGAAGAACTATCAAGTATGATTGCGAAAGAGTCTTCTAAGGTGGATATGATGGATCAGGCAATTAAAGAAGGGTTCCAAAACATGTTTGCAAACGGTGTGCTAAAAGCAGCTGAAGGCGTGACGACATTTGACGAAATTTTAAGGGTGGCAAAACAATGAAATATTATTCAGTTACAGTTATCAATCGTGGTAAACGCGAAGCTCATGGTTTACATGCACAAGATAGAAAAGAGGCCCATTATCTGGCAAAAATTAAGTTTACTGGAATTGTTTTAAAGGTTGTAGAAAGTGCCCCTCCTTTTGATGAACAACTTAAGGCTTTTAAAGAAAATATCACTAAAAACTTCAAAAAGAAAAAGATTAAGCAAGACAGTCTGATTGCAGCAATACGACAGATGGCTGTTATGACCAATGCCGGTATTTCAATTCATGATACCCTCAAAGAAATTGCAGATTCAACGGAAGATAAAAGACTTGAACAAGTTTTACAACAAGTGGCAGAAGACATTAATGCAGGTCTTAGTATGTCACAATCTATTGGAAACTTTAGGTATGAGATGGGTAACTTGACCCTAGCAATGATCCAGTTGGGTGAAAAAACTGGTAACATGGCTGAGGCACTTTATGATCTAGCGAATATGCTTGAAGAAATTCGTAGAAATTTTATTAAGTTTAAAAAAGCGATGGCCTATCCGAGAAATGTAATGATTGCAATGGTTGTCGCTTTTACTATTCTAATATCTTATGTTGTACCCGAATTTAAAAAGATATTTGAAGAATTACATGCGGAACTTCCACTTCCTACTAAAATTCTACTCGCACTAGAAGTCGCTGTTAACCAATATGGAGTATATGTTCTAGCCGGAATTATTATTTTCTTTATAAGTGCCCGTTTCGCTATTAATCATTATTTTAATATTCGATATAAGTTTCACCAAATGCTATTGAGGACAATATTAATAAAGAAGCTTATTCATTATGGAACACTAAATAGGTTTATGCTTGTTTTTGGAGCCCTGGTTCATGCTGGTATTCCTATAGCTGACTCATTAGAAGCAGCCATAGATATGATTGACAATTTACCCCTCAAAGAAAAACTTCAAACTGTCAGAGGTGCTGTAGAAAAAGGAAATTCTCTCAATCAAGGGTTAAAAGACACACAACTCTTTGAAAACATGATAGTTCAAATGGTCGCTGCTGGTGAGAATAGTGGTCAACTTGATGCTATGATGGAAAAGGTTACTGAGTATTACAAGATGAGATTTGATGCTATTATTGATGGTCTTTCTGAAGCAATTGAACCTATTATTCTTTTCTTTATTGCCGCAATGGTATTACTACTTGCTCTTGGTATTTTCTTACCAATGTGGGATATGGGGTCAGCTGTTAATGGGCGATAAGGAGAAAGAAAACTATTCTTTTTCTGCCTCTTTTTCTACCATCTTTGTGTAATTCTCATCTTTTTTCAGAAGTCCTGCCTCATATAAAAATTGAGAAGGTAAGAAGTCAACCTTTTTTATTTTGTCATTCTTAGCAAGGCTAAGATATAAAATATCTTTTGCCCGCGTTACCGCTACGTAAAATAAACGGCGTTCTTCATCAATACCACCTCCGCCTTTATTCATCAGCTTTCTATTAGGAAAACGACCATCCATTAGATCAATAACATAAACTTCTTTATATTCCAAGCCCTTGCTTGCATGTACACTTAACAGATTGACACCTTCCCCCTTTGTTAAATCTTGCGAACCTAAGACCATTGCATTGATATAACGTTCATGGGCTTCATAAGGCTTTGCTAAGTCATACAAGATGGAGCCTTTTCTTTTTATTCTTTCTAGGGATTCATTTTTAAGTCTTTCATCGACTGATCCATCTTTAAGCTGAGCCCGCTTTAAAGCTAATTGCTCAATAATAGTATTGTAGAACTTTGATGCTCTTATCTTTTCTATCATTGAAGCAGGTTGAGTAATACGCTTTAATACCTTGCTTAAGGTATAAAAGTCATATAAAAACTCAGCACTCTCTTTTGTAAATTTAGGATGCTTTAAAACAGGATTAGACAAAAAATTCTCATCAAAGCCCAAAGACATAAACTTTGCAACAGAGCCTAACTCTATAAAGTCATCAAACAACCCCAGTTGATGATTTTGTTGTCGTTTTTCAAAAGGATTTCTGATACTTTTATCAGGATGGAACAGCCCTTCAAATAAGGATCCATGTCCAAGTTTTTTTAAAGAAACAAAAAGTTCTTTCGCGATCGCACTCCCTATTCCCTTGGCATATTCAAAAAGATGTATAAAAGCCATCATATCACTGCTATTAACAAATAACACGTAGATATCCAAAAGTGCTTTAACTTCTTTAGCATCAAAAAAACTTTTTCCTCCTTTTCGCTTACAAGGAAGACCAATCTCTCTTAATGTTGCCTCAATACCATCAGCAGAAGCATTATTTCTGAAAATAACGGCGATCTCATCAGAAGGTGTATACGATTTACGTATCATATGTGAGATGGAAGAGTATTGCTCAAAGAGCTCATTGTATACCAGTAGTTTCGGAGCAACCGCTTTGGCTTCACGTGTAAACTCTAATTTTTTAGGATAAATACGCTCATTATATTCAATTACCTTGTTTGCTAACGAAAGAATGGGAACTGTAGAACGATAATTCTTACTCAGAGTATAAACTCTTGCAGTAGGAAACTTCTCACTGTAGGAACCAATTATACTAATGTCGGCTCCATTAAAGGCATAAATACTTTGATCATAATCGCCAACACAAAACAGTGATGGAGGATTCATTGCATCCACCACGGCACCTTGCAAGGCATTGGTATCTTGATATTCATCTACCAACACTTCTTTGTATGGCATTTTATACGTTTGAACTTTTTCGCGCATCAAAAGAAGAAGATCATTAAAGTTTACAAATCCATATTCTTTTTTTAGAACTTCAAATTCCTCGCATATATCGATATAAATATCAATATAAGGAAAGTGTTCAGCATTTCGCTCTTTCATCCACGCATCAAAACCCCGTTCAATTTCTGTATTCTGGTACAAAGAGTAAACATCATAAAGGTAATTGCCACCGTAAGGTGATGTATCGTGGTCAAAAAGATGAAAAGAACGCTTATCATAGACAGATCTAAAAAGTGTTTTAAGCTCTCCTGTCTGTTTTAAAACGATTTTTCTGTCAAACTTTTTTAGCCAGCGATAACTCACGGCATGAAAAGTACCCGCTTCAATTTTATGGGCGACCTCTTTTGAAAAATAACCGGCAAGACGCTCTACCATCTCAGCAGCAGCCTTATTTGTAAAGGTCAGGAGTAAGATCTCTTCAGGCTGGACACCATTATTTAACAAATGCCCAATCCGCCCTACAATAGTCGATGTTTTTCCCGTTCCTGCAGAGGCAATGATAAGGTTTTGACCAGTAGGTGCAGTAGCAGCATCTAGCTGCTCTTGGTTTAAGCGGGATAAGGGCAAGGTAGGAATCTCTTTTTTATAAAGAAAGGTCGCACTTAAGCCCGACCACTTTTATATTTTTATGAAATTTTACCTTTTATTGGCTCACAGAGAGATAAAAAGCTAAGAGTTTGTAAAAGTCTTTAGACTCTCATCAAAGCCATACTGGGGATAATTTTGAAAACCTAACACCTCTTGGGCTACCGTACCGTTTGCTTTATTAAATATCAGTGGAGCCTGGAAGTTTATTTTAGACTCATCCAATGGGTTTTGGATAATTACAATGTTAAACACCATAAGATCTTTTTCATCCTTAATGTCTAAGAGAGTTTCTGTACTGACAGACACGTCAAATGAGTAATCCCGTATTTGATTAGGGTTGATTAATGTGAATGATATATCATCATTATCACACGCACGTAATGTAGAAAAAAGTGAATCAATTTCTTTTAACTCAACTTCTTTTATTTTCTCAAAACCTAATATATCTGATTTTACTTCAAACTTCATTCACAACCCTTTAGTATCAATTATTACTTATAATAAGCAAATTATATTCCATTAAGACATAAGCCATATTTTACCCCCTCTTCGCTATAATCGCGAAAATATTAATATACGATTTTACTTCGCATGAACAGTATTAAGATACTGAAGAATAGATGAAGCCAATAAAATGAGACCTTCTCGTTTTCGTATGAACTAAGGTAAAAATATAATGGCTGAAGCAAACAATAGCTACAACCCTAAAGAAATAGAAAACAAATATTATCAAACATGGGAAAATCGTGGTTACTTTGAGACTGACGGTAACGTATCAATTCAAAAGCAGGATAAGAACTTTTCCATTATGATGCCGCCGCCCAATGTAACAGGGCGTCTACATATTGGGCATGCATTAACCTTTACCTTGCAAGACATCATTGTCCGCTATAAACGTATGGACGGTTTTAAAACACTTTGGCAGCCTGGCACTGATCATGCAGGTATTGCGACACAGAATGTTGTTGAAAAACAGCTTCTTGCCGAAGGAACAACCAAAGAAGTACTTGGACGTGAGGCTTTTTTAGAGCGTGTTTGGAAATGGAAAGAGCAAAGCGGTGGAGAGATGGTTCACCAAATGCGTCGTCTTGGTGTATCACCGGCCTGGAAGCGTGAACGCTTTACTATGGATTCTGGACTTAAATCATCCGTAAAAGAATCTTTTGTTCATCTTTATAATGAAGGTCTTATTGTCCGCGGAAACTACATGGTCAACTGGTGTACACATGATGGTGCTCTTTCAGACATCGAAGTTGAACATGAAGAGCATAATGGGAAGTTTTATCATATGCATTACCCGTTTGCCGATGGTTCCGGACAAATTACTGTTGCCACAACACGTCCAGAGACCTATTTTGGTGATACTGCCGTTATGGTTCACCCTAATGATGAACGATACAAAGCACTTGTCGGGAAAAAACTAAAACTTCCTTTACTTGATAAAGAGATCCCTATTATTACAGATGAACATGTCGATATGGACTTTGGTACAGGTATGGTTAAGGTGACTCCCGCTCATGATCAAAACGATTACGAGGTAGGCAAGCGTCATAACCTGGAGTTTATCACTGTCTTCAATGAAAAAGGTATACTTAATCACTTTGCGGGTGAGTTCGAAGGTCTAGAACGTCTTGAAGCCAGAGAGATTATCGTTAAGCGTTTAGATGAAGAAGGCTTTATCGAAAAGATCGAAGACCATGTGCATCAAGTCGGTCATTGTTACCGCTGTAAGAATATTGTTGAACCTTATATCTCAAAACAGTGGTTTGTAAGAAACGAAATTGCCAAAAAGTCTATAGAAAAAACCAATGCAGGTGAGGCACAATTTTTCCCATCTCACTGGATAAATTCTTATAATGCATGGATGGGTGAACTTCGTGACTGGTGTATCTCACGTCAATTATGGTGGGGGCATCGTATACCTGTCTTTTATTGTGATGAGTGTAATCATGAATGGGCAAGTCTTGATGATGAGCCTTCGGCCTGTCCTCACTGTTCATCAACGTCATTCAAACAAGACCCTGATGTCTTAGATACCTGGTTTTCATCTGCGCTATGGCCTTTTTCAACCTTAGGTTGGGGAAATGGCGAGCATGGAAAAGGGGAACTCTTTACCGAAGATGATATTAAAGACTTTTACCCAAATTCTCTTCTTATAACCGGGTTTGACATCCTTTTCTTTTGGGTAGCAAGAATGATGATGATGGGCGAGACCTTTAAAGGTGAGCTACCCTTTGAGCATATCTATATGCATGCGCTTGTACGTGATGAACATGGGAACAAGATGAGTAAGTCAAAAGGCAATGTTGTTGATCCGCTCGACGTAGTTGAAGAGCACTCCGCAGATGCCTTACGTTTTACCTTAGCAATCCTGGCAGCTCAGGGCCGTGACATCAAACTAAGTGCCAAGAAACTTGAAGAGAGCCGTAACTTCACGAATAAACTTTATAATGCTTCTCGTTTCTTGCAGATGAATGTTCAGACCTTTGCAAATTTAAATGAGATAGAAGTCACAACCCCTCTTGGTAAATATATGCTATCTAGATTCAATACAGCTATTATTGAAACGCGTCGAAATCTTGATGAGTACCGTTTCAATGATGCGGCTACTGTTTTGTACCGCTATTTATGGGGTGAATTTTGTGATTGGGGTATTGAACTCTCTAAGTCAAGTAAGGAAAGTATTCCTGAACTGGGAGCTATTTTTAAAGAGTCTATGAAACTGCTTCATCCCTTTATGCCGTTTATTACCGAGTATCTTTATCATAGCCTTTCGGGGACATCATTAGAAGACGATACTTCAATAATGGTCATGCCTTATCCCGAATCAGGTAGTATTAATGAAAATATAGAAAAAGAATTTGATGCTATTATGGATACCATTGTTGCCATCCGTCGGGCTAAAGCACTGGTTGATTTGGGTAATCAAAAGATAGAAAAAGCTTACATCAAACCAAATAAAGAAATGGACGAAAACCTTATAGCGCCATTTATTGAGAAGCTCGGTAAGGTTGAGAAAATAGAATTTGTAAATACCAAGGTTGCAAACTCTATCAGTGATGTCAGTGATTATGTCGAAGTTTATATCCCGACCGAGTCTATTGACCTGACACCTATTATCTCCCGCCTGCAAAAGCAAGAAGAGAAACTTGAAAAAGAGATAGGTAAATTGAATGGTATGCTAAACAATGAACGTTTTGTAGCCAATGCTCCTGAAGATGTCATCCTAAAGAACCGTGAAGACCTTGATATTGCCAAGGATAAAAAGAGTAAAGTAAGTGAACAACTTACTTCATTAAAATCGTAATAGTATAAAAACCAAACCTATCAAGGATAAAGATTGTTTAATCTAAAAAATTATGCTTCTGACAATATCAAAAATGATATCTTGTCAGGACTAGTCGTTGCCGTTGCACTTGTACCTGAGGCTATAGCCTTCTCATTTATCGCAGGTGTCAGTCCAATCGTCGGACTTTATACTGCCTTTATCCTTGGTCTTATTACATCACTGATTGGTGGTAAACCGGGTATGATCTCGGGAGCAACTGGTTCTGTCGCAATCGTATTTGTCGGTTTAGCGATTAAAGCCAATGAACAACTTACAGAAGCGGGTATAAGCGGAGGTGAACTTGCGGAAGGGATACTCCAATACATTCTTTATGCTACGATTATCGCAGGTCTTACTC
>Ga0316206_1000328_pt1 | contig 73385 bp, 72 predicted proteins | sample 6monthpyrite_MG_FD_204942 | JGI IMG/M metagenome (GOLD analysis project Ga0316206, IMG submission 204942) | Microbial mat bacterial communities from mineral coupon in-situ incubated in ocean water Damariscotta River, Maine, United States -... | ecosystem: Environmental > Aquatic > Marine >...
CAATTAAACGGGTGGACAGTAACCGCCCGCAAATTAATGTGATTCGCGCAAATGTTGATGAGCTGGCGTTGCATCGGGGCAGGCTTGATACGCTTGGGGATGGGTGTATTTGGGATAAGTAGTGGATGAATCCCCACTGGATTATTGATTACTATGAGTTTGATATTCTATAGCATTATATTTATTCCTCCCTTATTCAAAGAGGGGAATTTGAAAACGTTCAGATTATTAATCACGAATGCGGTGCATAATAATGTGATAAGGGCCAAATCTCCCCCAGCCCCTCTTTTACAAAGAGGGGAGCAAAAAGCCTCCCCCTTAGAAAAAGGAGGGAATAAAAGCCTCCCCCTTAGAAAAACGGGAGTATAGATAATATAGTGAAAGTTCAAGATCACTATATTAATAAATTATGCTACTGAGGGGGATTTGCTTTTGAACTAATAAACTATACTCAAGTCAATAGACTACAAATTGGCTTTAATCCCCCAGAGTATGAAACATGAGTATCATCATAAAATCCGCTTCAAAGCAGGCTATTAAATCTTCAGAAATTACCTCCGAAACCGATTATCTTAACCGTCGGGAATTTATTAAACAGTCTGGTATTTTAGCCGGGGCAGCCTGGGCCGGTGGATTGAGTTTACCCGCATCTGCAAAATCATCTGACTATGGCAATGATTTTCCCGGCCTAATAAAAACCGCCTACGGTAAAGGCGAAAAGCTTACCTCCTTTAAAGATGCAACAACCTACAATAATTTTTACGAATTTGGCACGGGTAAAAAAGATCCAGCAAAAAATGCAACACAATTTAAAACCGATCCCTGGTCAATTACGGTTGACGGTGAAGCGAATAAAACCGGTACTTTTCATCTGGAGGATATTTTAAAGCAGGCGCAAATTGAAGAACGCGTTTATCGTTTCAGGTGTGTTGAAGCCTGGTCAATGGTGGTGCCCTGGGTAGGCTTTTCACTGGCGGATATGTTAAAACGTTTTGAGCCCACATCGAAAGCAAAGTATGTTCAGTTTGAAACGTTATACGACCCGAAACAAATGAAAGGACAGGTGCGTAGAGTTTTAGACTGGCCGTATCGTGATGGTTTAAGAATGGACGAGGCGATGAATCCGTTAGCATTTATGGCGGTGGGGCTTTATGGCCATGATATGCCAAATCAAAATGGTGCGCCGATTCGTCTGGTGGTGCCGTGGAAATACGGGTTTAAAAATATTAAATCGATTGTCAAAATTACCTTCACAGAGCATCAACCAGTATGCACCTGGAATGTCACCGGGCCAACAGAATACGGCTTTTATTCAAATGTAAATCCGTTGGTGGATCACCCGAGATGGAGTCAGGCCACGGAACGTGCACTGGGCTCTAATTTCTGGGATCCGAAAACCAAAACCCGTATATATAATGGCTATGGCGAGCAAGTGGCACATCTTTATAAAGGTATGAATTTGCGGAAATATTTTTAAATACCCTGTCCCTTAATTTTACTAAGATGGGAGCAAAGCTTTCTCCTTTGAAAAAGGAAGATTGAAGGGGATTTAAAAATATTCAGATTATCAAACACGAAGGTTGTGTAAGATATTGTGAAAAAGCCAAATCTCCCCCAGCCCCTCTTTTACTAAGAGGGGCGCAAAGCCTCCCCCTTTGGAAAACGGGAGTACAGATAATGTAGTGAAAGTTCAAGATCACTATATTAATAAATCATGCTACTGAGGGGGATTTGAAAACATTCAGATTATCAACCACGAAGGTTGTGTGAGATATTGTGAAAAAGCCAAATCTCCCCCAGCTCCTCTTTTGCTAAGAGGGCCGCAAAAGCCACCCCCCTTTGAAAAACGGGAGTGCAGATAATGTAGTGAAAATTCAAGATCACTACATTAATAAATCATGCTACTGAGGGGGATTTAAAAACTTTCCCTTTTGAAAAAAAGGTCAAATAAAACAAAGTGAACCAGGAACTACAATTGGAAACCGTTTTAAAAAGCAACCTATATATGCTGTTAAAAGAAAAAATCCCTGGCGTCAGTTTTTTTAAACCCGTCGTTTTTATTTTATGTTTAATGCCCTTTGCGTTACTCGTAATGAATGCGGTGAATAATAATTTAGGCCCTAATCCAGTAGAAGAAATAATCCGTACGCTGGGTGACTGGGGGATTTATTTTTTATTAACGGGTTTAGCTGTTACCCCGGTGCGAAAAATTTTTAAACAAAACTGGCTAATTCGTTATCGCCGTATGATTGGTCTGTTTACCTTCTTTTATGTGAGTATGCATTTTCTTAGCTATATCTGGTTCGAGCAGTTTTTTAGTGTGCAGGATATTGTAAAAGATATTATTAAGCGTCCGTTTATTACTATTGGGTTTGTTTGCTATTTATTATTAGTACCACTCGCGCTGACATCAACCAATGGCATGATGAAACGCCTGAAAAAAAACTGGGGGCGTTTACATAAAGTTGTTTATCCGGTGTCTATGCTGGCGTTACTGCATTATTTTATGATGATCAAAGCAGACTATTTAGTACCGGGTGTGATGCTGGTGATCTTAAGTTTGTTGCTGGGGTATCGAGTTATTTTTAAAAGATAAAAGCAGTTTGTCCGCAAATGAACGCTAAAAAACGCAAATAGCGTGCGGGGTCGGAGTCAAATTTGATCTTCGATTCCTTATATAAATACTTAAATACATTTGCGTGTATTTGCGGACAAACTGCTTTTAATCTCAACCAAAAACTGCCGACCAGCTAAACCGCTCCCAGGTCCAGTACAAACCCGTTGCCCCAATCATCACCGAGCCGGGCACAGTAATGTAATTATGAAAATTCTGTTTATTTTTAAACCAGTAGGTGATGCCAAAAAAGGCGCTGGTTAAAATGACCAGTTGACCCATTTCAACGCCAATATTAAAACTGATTAAGGCCGTAGCATAGGCGCTTTCCGGCATGCCAAATTCTGCCAGCACACTCGCAAATCCCAGGCCGTGTAATAAACCAAACACAAACACCAGTGCCAGCCGGCTGGTTTTGAGTTTGTGTGCAAAAATATTTTCTATGCCGATATACGCAATAGATAAAGCAATTAACGGCTCAACAATACTGGCGGGTAAACTCACCACATTAAACATAGAAAGACTGAGCGTAATTGAATGGGCCAGGGTAAACATGGTGGCCTGCATGACCAGGGTTTTGAGTTTTGTGCTGAGCAGAAAAATGCCCAGTATAAATAAAATGTGATCCAGGCCTTTGGGAATAATATGCTCAAAGCCGGCCACGGTGTATTCGCTAATGACTTCAAATATGCCTGGCTCGGTGAAAACTTCTTGCAGTGAAAACGTCTGGCTCGGCTGATCCTTGCGTAACCACTGCCAGCGCGACCAGTGCCATTTTTCATTCGCTTCATCAACCTGTCTAACTCGCACCGCATTATCTGAGAAGCGTGCAGGGTAGTACCAGCTGAGTTGCTTTGCCTGCCGGGATACCTCTCCTTCTAATACAATAATGCTGGTTCTTGGGACTTTGGTGTAGCCCGGCAGCGGGATCTGAATATCGGTTACTTTAAAATCGACCGTTTGCTCATCAAATTTGAGCTGAATTTCCTGGTATAACTCAGGTTCAAACTGAATAAATTTTTTTCTGAGTTGTGCAGGTTGCAATGCCCTGAGCTCATCATAAGCATCAGCATTGGGGGCGTCTTTGGTATTTTTGTATTTTGAGTTTATGCCGGTCATCATCGCTTCGATGCTGGCTCGCAGCTCTACACGGTAGTGTCCGTCTGTATACACGCTTATTTCAATGAGTGCGGGTTTTACAATATCAGCAATGCTATACTGCGCGACGAAAACAGCTGATAGAAAATACAGGGCAATTGCAAAATGCATTTTACAGATTGCAATGTGGTAGATAGGGGTATTTCTAAGCATTTGAAAAAAAAGGGAATACTGGTTACTATTAGCGATTAGAATTATAAGCATTCATTGCACTATTACAATAGCTCATGAGAGCAGTATTGAACACATTTTTTCACACGGACCTTTGAAACCGACTTTATAGCAACCACCCTACAATTTAGGTGAGAAATAACCATGCCATTTTTAAATAGACGTACCTTCCTGAAACTTCTGGGAGCTTCCGCAGCAACAGCAACGATTCCTTCAATGATAGCTTGCTCAGATAAATCCAGTTCTACTTCTGCACCTGCAACGCAGGCCCAGGCTGATGCTCAGTCGGCAAACCCCTATGCTATGCCGCAGGGTTTTTACGATTTGCCCATGAAAGGTAATGTGCGTATTTTGCATATCACTGATGTGCATGGCCAGCTAAATCCGGTTTATTTCAGAGAGCCTAATGTGAACCTGGGTGTAGGTGATGCCTATGGTCGTCCGCCTCATCTGGTGGGTAATCGCCTGTTAACCGCGATGGGTTATGGCCCGGACTCCGCAGAGTCCTATGCATACACCTATTTAGATTTCCAGCAAGCAGCCGAAAATTTTGGTAAAACCGGTGGCTTTGCACAAATTAAGACATTATTAAACCAGCTGCGTCAAACCGCAGGTGGTAAGCAGAATACCATCACGATTGATGGTGGTGATTTATGGCAGGGTTCAGGCACCGCATTATGGACACGTGGTGTTGATATGGTGGAAGCCTCAAATATTATGGGCCTCGATGTGATGGTTGGTCACTGGGAATTCACCTATAAAGAAAATGAAGTGCTGAGTAATGTGGCTTTATTTAAAGGTGATTTCATTGGTCAGAATGTACGGGTTAAAGATGACTCCCTGTTTGGTGATGAGTACCCGGCACTGGTTGAAAAATTTGATGGCAGTGGCTTATATGATGAAGAAAAGGGTCTGGCTTTCCGTCCCTATGTGATTAAGGAAATTAACGGTGCGCGTATTTGTATCGTGGGTCAGGCCTTCCCACGTACGGCCAATGCAAACCCTCAGGAATTTTTCCCTGACTGGTCTTTCGGTCTGCGCGAAGACGATATGATAGAGCTGGTTAAAAACATTAAAGCAGAAGAAAAGCCTGATGCTATTGTGCTGTTATCCCATAATGGTATGGATGTGGATATTAAAATGGCAGAACGTGTACCTGGCTTAAATGTGGTATTCGGTGGTCACACACACGATGGTATTCCAAAGCCAATCAAAGTGAAAAATGTAGACGGTGGTACCTGTCTGGTCACTAATGCGGGTTCTAATGGTAAGTTTGTCGGTGTGATGGATTTTGATATTCAAAATGGTGAAATCAAATCCATGGATTACAAAATGCTGCCGGTTATCACTGACTGGATAAATCCAGATAAAGAAATGCAGGCGTATTTAGATCAGATGCGCAATACGGTTTACGATAAAAATATTGTAGAAAGCCGGGCGCAGAAACATTTCTATAATGAAAGTCGTGTGGGTAAAACCTACAGGGAAATTCTGGAAGAAAAACTCGCTATTGCGGATCGGTTATTATATCGCCGCGGTAATTTCATGGGAACATGGGATCAGATTTTATGTAATGCTCTGCGTGAAGAACATGGCGCAGATGTGGCAATGTCGGCGGGTGTACGTTGGGGTACGTCTACATTAAAAGGTGACTGGATTACCATGGAAGACGTAATGACCCAGTGTGCCATTACCTACGGCGAAACCTATGTGTCTGAAATGACCGGGCGTGATTTATTGCGCATACTCGAAGGTGTTGCGGATAACCTGTTTGATGTTGACCCTTATTTACAGTCCGGTGGTGACATGGTGCGAGTTGGGGGTATGGATTATACGATTGACCCATCAAAACCTTTATACCAGCGTATTACAGGTGCAAAACTGGATAACGGCCACGCGATTGATCCAGAGCAAACCTATAAAGTTGCCGGCTGGGCATCGGTAGGCAAGGCACCCGATGGACGCCTGATGTGGGATGTTGTTCACGATTATATAATAAAGAATCGTGGCAAAGACAATGTATTGCGTTTACCTAAAATTAATCACCCGACACTGGTGGGGATTAAAGATAACCCGGGTATCGCGGATTATCCTGGAAAAATTAGTTAAGGATACTCTGATTAAGCATGGTTAAACTAAATCGGCTGATTTAGTTTAATAGTCTGAATGATGAAGGGTGCTTATTATAAGCACCCTTTTTTATTAGAAGAAATTAATGTGAGTCAGAGCCATGGCTATCGCTATGACAGTATGTCTTAATGCGGCTTACACTACATTCTGACTGTTACGTGATAATTTGCCGGATATTCCAGCTGATTAATCCAGCTGATTATTCTGGCTGATTATTCTGGCTATTTTCCAGACTACTATTCAGGTGATTTTTCAGACATCCAAAAAATAATTGTAATAACCAGGCTATGGGCATTAGAATGCCGAATGATAAAAAACTCTATAAAAAAAGTCACTATTAAGCTTTGGGTATTAACTATTTTTTTGCTCATACCGGGTTCAATATTAGCCGATAGCAAAAAAGCTGAATTTGTTGGCGTTTCAGTCTGTGTGCAATGTCATCAGCAACAGACAAAAGCCTGGCGAGGCTCCCATCATGATCGTGCAATGCAACATGCGAACGCTAAAACGGTGTTAGGTGATTTCAATAATCAGAAATTCACATATTACAAAATAACCTCAACTTTTTTTAAAAAAGGCCAACAGTTTTTTGTAAATACAGATGGCCCAACTGGAAAATTACAGAACTTTCAAATTAAATACACTTTCGGTGTTGAGCCATTACAGCAATATTTAATTGAATTACCCGGCGGCCGACTACAGGCATTAGGTATCGCATGGGATTCACGGCCTGCTGCAAAAGGCGGGCAGCGTTGGTATCATTTATATGCGGATCAAAATGTCACACACAATGATCGGCTGCACTGGACCGGTGCTGATCAAAACTGGAATTTTATGTGTGCAGACTGTCACTCAACGCATCTTGAAAAAAACTACAATATAGAAAGTAATCGTTTTAAAACCAGCTGGTCTGAAATAAATGTTGCCTGTGAAGCCTGTCATGGCCCCGCATCAATTCATGTTGACTGGGCAAATAAAACCAAAGGTCGGGAGTCGCATAATAAAGATAAGGGTCTGGTGGTTGCTTTTAATGAGCGATCGGGTGTCAGCTGGAATTTGAATGCAGATTCAGGAAATTCAGTTCGTAGCAAAAATAAAAATACTGATATTGAAATTGAAATTTGCGCCCGATGTCATTCTCGTCGTAATACCATTAGCCAGCATTATGCTCATGAAAAACCACTATTAGATAATTACCAGCCGGCATTATTAACCGAATTTTTATATTATCCTGATGGCCAAATAAAGAATGAGGATTATGTCTATGGTTCATTTGTACAGAGTAAAATGTATCATAAGGGGGTTACCTGTAGTGACTGCCATGAACCCCATAGTTTGAATCTGCGGGCAAACGGTAATGGTGTTTGTTTGCAATGTCATGCAGCAGATAAGTTCGATAAGTCATCGCATCACTTTCACAGTAAAGGTAGTGAAGGTGCCAGTTGTGTTGAATGCCACATGCCGCAAACGATATATATGGGCGTTGATGGGCGTCATGATCATAGTATTCGTATTCCACGACCTGATCTGTCTTTGTTGATAAAAACACCCAATGCCTGTAATCAATGTCATAAAAATAAAACAGTACAGTGGGCGAATAAAAAAATGCAAGGCTGGTATGGTAAGCGCTGGCCCCCCGGTTGGCATTTTGGTGAAACACTCTTTGAAGCTCAACACTTTAAGCCCGGTGTCGGGCAGGACCTGGCAGCGGTTGCAGCGTCACCTAAAATTCCCTCAATTGCCCGGGCAACAGCAGCCTACATGTTGCAAGATTTTCCTGGTAGAGTCACAACATTGGTTACGCAAAAGCTGTTATCAGATAAAAATGATCTGGTGCGCTTATCTGCACTGCATACCCTGGATAAATTTGATTTAACAACGCGTTTACGGTTGGGTTTTCATTTGTTAAGTGACCCGATTTTGGCTGTTCGTATTGAAGCGGCTAGAATCATGTCGATTGCACCGAAAAATATGTTATCTGATCAACAACAGAAAATTTTAAATAATGCAGTTGCAGAGTATATGGAGGCCCAGCTTGCTAATGCAGATCGCCCTGAAGCACATATCAATATGGGCTTAATTAATTTACGCATGGGCAGGTATTCAACGGCAATTAAAAACTATCAACAGGCTTTGAAAATCGATTCTGGTTATGTGAGTGCGTATATTAATCTGGCGGATTTATATCGAATGCAGCAGCTTGAAAATAAGGCTCTGGAAATGTTGACTCTTGCGTTGCAGCATTCGGCAGAAGATTCCACTCAGGCTGCAGATGTCTATCATGCATTAGGGTTATTTTATATTCGCCAGAAAAAAATGAAAAAGGCGATAAATGCATTGTCTAAATCGATTCGGCTACAGCCAGACAATACGCGTTATGCCTATGTATATGCCGTGGCATTAAATAATGAAGGTCAAACCAATAAAGCCATAACATTGTTAAAAAAAATAATTAAAGTAAATCCCAGTGATGCTGATAGTTTGATCGCCCTGATTTCTTTTTATAAGCAACTGGGGGATAAAAAGTCGGCTCATATTATGGCGCAAAAATTATTAACTGTTCGTCCAGAATATGGTACTGTACAGAGCGTAATGGAGTCTCTTTGAATTAATGTTTTTTTATGTAATTGAAAAACTTAAAATAACAGCATAGCTAATTGACAGGAAAAAAACCATGAAAATGAAAATTGTCAGTCTGATATCAGTATGCTTTTTGAGTGTGAGTATTGCTGCTGATGCAAAATCTAAAAAACCAAATATTTTAGTAATCTGGGGTGATGATATTGGTCAGTCTAATATTAGTCACTACACCCATGGCATGATGGGCTACAAAACACCTAATATTGACCGGATAGCTCAGGAAGGGCTGGCTTTTACCGATTATTACGGAGAGCAAAGTTGTACCGCGGGTCGCTCTTCATTTATTACCGGTCAAAGTGTATTTCGTACAGGTTTATCTAAAGTAGGTTTGCCCGGTGCAAAGGAAGGCATGAATGCAAAAGATCCGACGATCGCTGGCCTGCTTAAAAAACAGGGCTACGCAACGGGTCAGTTTGGTAAAAATCATCTGGGTGATCGGGATGAAATGCTGCCGACAAATCATGGATTCGATGAATTTTTTGGTAATCTTTATCATCTAAATGCGGAAGAAGAGCCGGAAAATGAGGATTACCCTAATGCAAAAGATTATCCGGATTTTAAAAAGAAGTTTGGGCCACGAGGCGTAATCCACAGTTTTGCTGGTGGAAAAATTACTGACACGGGTCCACTCACTAAAAAACGCATGGAAACCATAGATGATGAAACCACTAAAGCGGCTCTGGGTTTTATCGAAAAACAAAGCAAGGCGGGTAAGCCCTGGTTTGTCTGGTGGAGCGGAACACGAATGCATTTTCGCACCCATGTGAAAAAAGAATTACGTGGCATCTCAGGTCAGGATGAATATTCTGACGGCATGGTCGAACATGATATGCATATTGGCCAGTTTCTTAAAAAACTCGATGATCTGAAAATTGCAGATAACACGATTGTATTTTATTCAACGGATAACGGCCCTCATATGAATACCTGGCCGGATGCTGCAATGACACCTTTTCGCGGTGAAAAAAATACTAACTGGGAAGGTGGCTGGCGCGTACCAGCCATGGTTCGTTGGCCAGGGCACATAAAAGCCGGCGGTTGGTCTACCGGCATTATGCACCACATGGACTGGCTGCCTACCTTGCTGGCCGCTGCAGGTGAAAATGATGTTAAAAGTAAACTGCTAAAAGGTTATAAAGCCATTGGGCGCAAATATAAAGTGCATCTGGATGGTTATAATTTTTTGCCCTACATAACAGGGAAAGATACAAAATCGCCACGTAAGGAAGTGTTCTACTTTACCGATGATGGTGACCTGTCTGCACTTCGTTTCCAGGACTGGAAGCTGATTTTTCTTGAGCAACGTGTTGAATCAACATTGCAGGCCTGGTCTGAACCTTTTGTGCCTTTGCGCATTCCGTTAATATTTAATTTGCGCCGTGATCCATATGAACGCGCACAAATTACATCAAATACTTATTATGACTGGTTGATTGATCGTGCTTATTTATTGGTGCCTGCACAGGCGTATGTCGGTAAATTTTTGAGTACGTTTAAAAAATATCCACCACGACAGAAAGCAGCAAGTTTTAGCCTGGATAAAGTTCTGGAGACACTTCAATCGAATGGTGGAAGTGATTAATACAGGTTTCTGAGTTAATGAATTTAAACCAGTTATCGTTAGTTCGTTAACTGGTTTTTTTTGTGCAGTTTAAATGTTAAGGAACAGGAGAGAGGCAATGCATAGTATGATGTTAAAACTTACTGTCATCTCAGTATTTGTGACAACTTTATTTCCAATGAATTTTGCATTTGCGGCTGAAAAACCCAAACTGGTTTTACAAATAACGGTTGATGCGCTGCGCGGTGATTTGCTCGGCCGTTTCAATAAAATTTTAGGTCATCGAGGGTTTCGTTATTTAATGGAAGAAGGCGTGTATTACACGAATGCACATTACCAGCATGCCAACACCGAAACGATTGTTGGCCACACATCATTGGCAACAGGAACAACGCCATCAATACATGGCATGGTTGGAAATGTCTGGTTTGATCGTCATAAAGATCGCCTGGTTTATAACATAGAAGATAAAGATTATCATTTAATTAGCGTCGGTGCAGATGTTGATAGTAAAAGTGAAATTGATCATACCCAGAAAACAGCTAAAGCAGATGGGCGTTCGCCTGAAAATATACTAACGTCCACTTTGAGTGATGAAATGGTGGCGCATTTTGCAGGGCGATCAAAAATATTTGCAGTATCGGTAAAAGATCGTGGTGCAGTTTCAATGGCGGGTCACGGGGGTAAGGCATTCTGGTTTTCAAAAGCCAGTGGTGAGTTTGTAACCAGTAATTATTATTACGATAAATATCCAGACTGGGTGAATAAATGGAATGCAAAAAAGCTAACCGCCAGTTACTCGGGAAAAAAATGGACATTATTGTACAAGCCAGAAAAATATATTTTTGCAAATGCAGATGATCGAAAATATGAAACGGATATCGCCGGTTTTGGTGTTACTTTTCCTCACGCATTTGGTCGGCAGGGTGATAAATACTTTACTACAAAATTAACGTTAAGCCCGGCGGGTGATGAAATTACCCTTGATTTTGTTAAGGCATTGCTGGATAACGAACAGCTAGGTCAAGATGAAATTACGGATTTTCTGGCAATCAGCTTTTCATCAACAGATTACGTTGGGCATTTATTCGGTGCTTCGAGTCTGGAAATGGAAGATAATATTGCACACCTCGATAAGGTGCTAAGTCAGTTGCTGTCCACTGTCGATAACAAAGTTGGATTAAAAAATACACTCATTGTTTTATCTGCCGATCACGGCCAACCCGAAGTGCCGGGTTATTTAAACGAGCATAATATCGATGCTCCACATTATTTTGATAAAAAATTAATTAATAAAAAGCTCCTGATAAGTGCTTTGAAAAAACGTTTTGGTGTAGGTGAGCAATTAATTAAAGCGTATTTTCATCCCTATATTTACCTTGACCATAAATTAATCGCTAAAAAAGGCTTAAGTAAAGCGGCGGTTGAAAAGTTATTTGTGACAGAGCTGGAAAAGCTTGATGGCATCTATATGGCTGTATCAAGTTCGCAGTTGGAAAATAATAAATTAGTAGATAATATGCTAACCCGCGCCGTTATTAATAACCATAATGTAGAGCGCTCGGGTGATATTTATCTGGTTTTTGAACCGAATGTTTTTATAAATGATTTTGATGGTTTGACAGTGGCATCAAGCCACGGCTCACTCTGGAAGTATGATACCTACGTACCGATTATTTTTGCAGGGGTCACAATAGATGCTGAAAAAGTAAACCGGCAAATAACGCCCTATGATATTGCACCTACGATAGCCGCTTTTTTAAATATGAATCCGCCATCAGGTGCAACCGGAAAACCATTGCCTGAAGTTCTGGATACCGATTAAATATGGCGATTTATCACATATATTTGTGCAATACATATTTACAGAAATTAGTCGGGGTGAATTAACCTGCAGGCAATGAATTGTTTTCTGTCGATATGATTTCATGCTAACCATCAGCACAATAAAACTTGCAGGCTTTATTTGCATCCAGTAAACATCTTTCCAGTTTGCCGATACAGGCTGCCCGACAGGAATTCAGATCTATTTCTTTTGAGTATAAATTGGCCCGGCAGGTTGCATTGCAGGTTTTGTTAATGCGGCTACAGTCGTAACCCCTGACACAGGATTTACAACCCTCTGACATTTCATTCATGGAGGTATTGGCAAATGCAGGGGATGATAATGCGATAAAAAATCCACACAGGCTACTGAGCCAGAACTGTCGGCTATTTAATTTCATGTACGTACCTTTAATATAATTTTCTTTGATTTTATCCACCAATAATAGATTATAATTCGGCGTATCACAGGACAAAGGCAAGTTGTTTTCAAATGAAATTTTCACCCCCTTTAATTAAAGGTAAATTAATCAAACGCTATAAACGTTTTTTAGCGGATATTATTTTAGACGATGGAACTGAAATCACCGCTCACTGTGCTAACACCGGGGCTATGACCGGTTGTATGCCGGCGGGCGCCAATGTGTGGTTAAGTGTGTCGGATAACCCGAAACGCAAATACCCTTATAGCTGGCAATTAGTGGAGGTGAGCCCCGGTGCACTGGCCTGCATTAATACGGGTTTAACCAATAAATTAGCCCATGAAGCCTTATTGAATAACCAGATAAAGGAACTTGCGGGTTTTGATGAGTGTCGTAGTGAGGTGCCTTATGGGGATGAGGGTAGTCGGGTGGATTTTGTATTGAAATTTGCAGGCGGGCTGACTTATGTTGAAGTGAAGCATGTTACCCTGAGCACCGAGGACGGCGTGGGGCGTTTCCCCGATGCGGTAACAAAACGCGGTCAAAAGCATTTGCGTGAGTTAATTCAACAACTTAAATATGGTGATAGGGCGGTTCTGCTATTTATAATCATGCGTACTGATGTTAACCTTGTCACCCCGGCAGATTCAGTAGATGCCGAGTATGGACGACTCTTAAGAGAAGCCGTTAAGGAAGGGGTGGAAGTATTAGCGTATCGGGCCAATATTAACCCGACGGGATTGAGCATAGACAGAGCAATTCCCGTTAAGCTTTAAGTGTGTAACCATCAGGGATCCTCTGACCAAGTCATGATTATTTTAGCTCAGTTTAATGCTAACCAGACTTAAATCAGAGGGACCCTGAGTTATATTTTTTTTGATTACAAAATAATCAATATAAACGAATAAAAATTTAAGAACCCCTAATCAATTATGTTTAGACCGAAAGAGCTTTATATCGGCCTTAGATACACTCGCGCCAAACGTCGTAATGGTTTTGTGTCATTTATTGCTTTAATTTCCATGCTGGGTATCGCCCTGGGTGTTGCGGCACTCATTGTTGTGCTCTCCGTAATGAATGGTTTTGGTAAAGAGTTACGCGAGCGCACCCTGGGCATGACGGCCCACGCCACGGTGAGCGGTCAGGATGGTAAGCTCACCGACTGGCAATCTATTCAAATAAAAGTCGCAAAAAATCCCAGAGTCGTTGACTCGGCTCCCTTCACTCAAAATGAAGCCATGTTAAGTAACCGTAACCGGGTGAGCGGTGCCATTATTCGCGGCGTATTACCTGAGCAGGAAATCGGTGTATCTGAAATTGGTGACAAGGTCGTATCCGGCCGACTCACGGATTTAAAGCCCGGTCGCTTCGGCATAATTTTAGGCAAAGAACTGGCCAATGCCATGGGGGTATTCGAAGGCGAAAAAATTACTGTTATTACACCCCAGGCTAATGTAACCCCGGTAGGGGTGATGCCTCGCCTGCGACGCTTTACCGTGGTGGGCGTCTTTGAAGCGGGTATGCATCAGTTTGATCGCTCGATGGCGATTATACATATGCAGGATGCACAAAAATTATTCAGCATGGGAGACAAGGTTGAAGGCGTGCGCCTCAAGTTAGACGATATGTTTAATGCCTATCAGGTCACCCATGAATTAGAAAAAAACATCGGTGAAGATTATTGGGTGCGGGACTGGACCAAAATGCACAGTAATTTATTTAAGGCATTAAAAACTGAAAAGGTGGTGATGTTTATTATTTTACTGCTGATTGTTGCGGTGGCTGCATTTAATATTATTTCTACACTGGTTATGACAGTGAATGAAAAGCAGGCGGATATTGCTATTTTGCGCACCATCGGCATGACACCCAATAGTTTAATGTGGGTGTTTATTGTGCAGGGCGTGGTCATTGGTCTGGTCGGTACCATACTGGGTGTGGCTATCGGCGTGCCGGTGGCTTTACATGTTAATGAAATAGTCGGATTTATTGAAGGCTTAATGCAGACCAAGTTTTTACCCGCAGATGTGTATTACATTACCGAGTTAAAATCAGATTTACATTTGTCTGATGTACTCACTTATACCTTATCAGCATTTGGCTTGTCAGTGCTGGCGACTATCTATCCCGCTTACCGAGCTGCGCGTATTCAGCCCGCCGATGCCCTGAGGTACGAATAATGTCCGCACTTGATCATTTTTCAGAATCACAGATTTTCCCCCTCGGCACCGGATCGCCTATTGTGATGGAGGCGGTGAATTTATGCATGACCTTTAAAGAAGGGGGCGGCTCCCAGCTGGAAATATTAAAAAACATTAACCTCACTGTAAAAGCGGGTGAAAAAGTCGCTATTGTGGGCGCCTCCGGTTCCGGCAAAAGCACCCTGTTACATTTGCTCGGCGGGCTGGATAAACCGACCTCGGGACAGGTGTTTATCGACGAAAAAGATCTGGTGCGGATCTCTGAAAAAGAGCGTTGCCGGGTGCGTAATAATTACATGGGTTTTGTTTATCAGTTTCATCATTTACTGGCGGAATTTAGCGCTGAAGAAAATGTCGCGATGCCCGCACTGATTCGTGGCACAAGTCCATCACAGGCCATCAATAAAGCGGGTATGTTACTTGATAAAGTTGGTATGACCCGCCGCCGCTATCACAAACCCGCGGAGCTTTCCGGCGGAGAACGTCAGCGCGCGGCCATTGCCCGTGCGGTTATTAATGAGCCCCGTTGTATCTGTGCAGACGAGCCCACGGGTAATCTGGATAAAGCCACAGCAGAGCAGGTGATGCAGGTACTATTGCGATTAAACAAGGAGTTTGGAACCAGCCTGATTGTGGTCACCCATGATATGGAGTTAGCCAGAAAAATGGATACAATTTATACGATTGAAAACGGCCACTTAAAAGCATTATAGCTATCGAAAAGTAGGATGGAGCAGGCGGGGTGGATCTGTCGCCCGCTCCGCCCTACAATACACTCATGTCGAATCACTCAGATAAACCGCCCTTAACCACAAAACCACTAAATGAGCGGTCACAATATTTATTAAAAACCTTAATCAACTGCTATGTTGATGAGGGTGCACCGGTTGGCTCCAAAACCCTCGCGGAAACCGCGGGCCTAAATATCTCCACCGCCACTATTCGCAATGTAATGGCCAACCTCGATTCAATGGGGCTGGTTTCTGCGCCCCATACTTCCGCCGGCCGTGTGCCCACGAATATGGGCTTTCGCATGTACGTGGATTCAATGCTGGAATATAGTCCAATAGAAAATGCGATCAGAGAAAAATTAAAACTCCAGTTGAACGCGGATCAGGATAAAGACACGCTAATCAATATGGCGAATAGTTTATTGTCTGACATTACCCAGATGGCGGGGGTGATTACCCTGCCAAAAAGTGGCCAGCTCAATTTGCGCCGCATTGAATTTTTACCCCTGCCGGATAAAAAAATATTAGCGATATTAGTGGTTAATGAAAAAGACGTACAAAACCGCATTGTGCATGTAGATAAAGATTACACCCAGGATGAACTTATAAAAGTTTCCAATTATCTTAACCAGCATTTTATGGGCAAGGATATTTTTCAGATACGGGCTCTGCTGGTCAAAGAAATGCAACATGCCAGAACTCAGGTGGATGAGCTGATGGCGGCGGCGGTAAATCTGGCGGACCAGGCATTGAAACCCGATAACGAGAACGAAAGCTATCGCTTACAGGGGCAGGCGAATTTAATTCGTTTTAATGAAAGTGATAATGCCAATCAGCTGCAACAGCTGTTTCAGGTGTTTCAAAACAGACGGGATATGCTGGGCTTGTTAGATCGCTGTATTCAGGCGGATGATATGCAGGTGTTTATCGGCTCGGAAGCGGGCATAGAAGGTCTTGAAGATTTCAGTGTGATTTCAGTCCCCTATGGCACAAAAGAGCAAACGCTTGGGGTGCTCGGGGTCATTGGGCCTACGCGCATGGAATACAGTAAGGTGATATCGGCGGTGAATATAACCGCGCGGTTTTTGAGTCTGGCATTGGGAGCTGATAAAGCTGGGGGCTGATAAAGTTGTGAGCTGATAAATCTAACAGCAATTTGGGTCCGTAAATTAAATCAAAAAAACGCTCATAAAAACATAAGCAATACCTGGCTTGATCAGCTTTTTGATTAACCAGGATTCAAATGCAACATAGCTATCGCTGTAAAGCTTATTCACACGCCTGCACGATCAAAACTGAAACCCCCGATCATTATATAAAAACCACACCATCGATTAGAGGGGGTTAAATTCCTGTTTATACATATAAATTGATGTCTATCAACTTGCTCAGTATATAAATTAATTAAGTTTATTACATGGTATAAATGATAAAAGAGTGGACGGTGAAAAAAGTCATGAGCAATGGCTGGACTCCCAGGGAAAGTTTATGTGTGGTATAGCAGGGGTTATTCAGTCGTCGTCCAGCATAAAAGCTCAGATTAAAGAATCTGTACTTAGCGCAATGGCGGATAAATTATCGCACCGAGGACCGGATGATAGTGGCGTTTATTGTAAAGAGGGTGTGGGTTTATCTCATCGACGACTTAGCATCATTGATCTCTCAAATGGGCATCAGCCCATGCACAGTCCGGCGGGTGATATTTCACTGGTTTTTAATGGTGAGATTTTTAATTACATTGAGTTGCGTGAAGATTTGATTTATAAGGGCCATAAATTTATAACACAGTCTGATACTGAAGTCATTATTCATATGTATCAGGAATATGGTCTGGATTTTGTGCAGCAACTTAATGGTCAGTTTGCTATTGGTCTGTGGGATGATAACAACAGGCGATTTGTATTAGTGAGAGACAGGGTTGGAATTTGTCCACTGTATTACACGCAGGAAAATGCTAGTTTAATTTTTGCCAGTGAAATAAAAGCATTAAAACCGGCACTAAAAAATGGATTTGAAATTAACAAGGAAGCGCTCGATCAGATATTTACTTTCTGGGCGCCAGTGAGCCCTAATACATTTTTTAAAAATATTTTTGAAGTGTCGCCGGGCCAGGTAATCGTTTTAGAAAATAATAAAATACAAAAATATCAGTACTGGGACTGGCAATTTAATAACAGGGACTTCTGGACGTGCAGTGAAGAGCAACAGGCTGAAGAATTGCATGAATTACTTATTGACGCTGTAAAAATTCGATTAAGAGCAGATGTACCCGTTGCAGCGTATTTGTCCGGTGGCCTGGATTCTTCAGTACTGGTCGCAATGATTCATCATTACACAAATGTGCCGTTGAGAACTTTCTCTCTAAACTTTAGCGATAGTCAATTTGATGAAAAACAATATCAGTCATTGTTAATCAGGCATCTGCAGGCCGAGCACAGTCACTTAATGGTAGAGACTGAAGACATAGCAAGGCATTTTAAACAAACGCTATATCACACAGAATCACCCATCTTAAGAACTGCGCCTGTTCCAATGGGGCTGTTATCTTCACTGGTGCATAGCAGTCATTATAAAGTTGTATTAACCGGAGAAGGGGCAGATGAAGTTCTGGGTGGTTATGATATTTTTAAAGAAGCCAAAGTCAGGCACTTCTGGTCAGTCAATCCTGACTCGAATATTAGGCCCCTGTTATTAAAGAAACTGTATCCGTATTTAACATTACCAGATAACGGTCAGGCGACATATCTTAAAAAGTTTTTTGGTGAGGCGCTGGATGAGCCGGATAATATCTGTTTTTCACATCTGCCTCGCTGGACAACGACGGCAAAAGCCAAGCAATTTTATTCACCTGGTCTTAACGATGAGTTGAGTGGAAAATCGCTAGAAGTCATGCTGAATTCATTGCCGGATAAATTAAAAAATATGCATCGGTTTAATCGTGCTCAGTATATCGAATCAAAGTCATTGATGGCTGGATATCTACTGTCTTCACAGGGGGATCGAATGTTGTCTATGAATTCGGTTGAAGGACGGTTTCCATTTCTGGATCATAACGTTATCGAATATGCCAACCGTATTCCCCCAAAGTATAAAATGAAAGGCCTGAATGAAAAAAATATACTGAAAAAATCAATGGCAAAGTATTTGCCCGAAGCGATAATTTACAGACATAAGCAGCCTTACCGGGCACCGGATATGAAGGCAATGACCGGTAAGTGCCTGGGGCAAGAGTTACGCAATTACCTAAGCTCTGAAGCGCTGGATAAGAATGGTTTATTTGATAGTAATAAAGTCGGGTTTTTATTAAAAAAAGCAGATACGGGAAGAAGCTTATCAGTTTCAGAATCGCAGGCACTGGTTGGTATTTTGTCAACCCAGGTTGTTATAGATCAGTTTATAAATTAACAGGTTAACCAGTAAATAAAATGCAGGAAAATAAAATGAATGAAGTTGCAGCGAATACAGAACAGTTGTTAAGAAATTATATTCTTGAGAATTATTTATTTACAGACGATCAGAGCAAGTTAAATAACGCTGATTCATTTCTGGATAGCGGAATACTTGATTCAATGGGGATACTGGAGTTGATCTATTTTATGGGTGAAGCGCTATCGATTAAGGTGGACCCGGATGAAATGATACCGAGTAATCTTGATTCAATAAATAATTTACTGGCATTTATTAATAATAAAAGTTCATAGTGCTATGTTTTTTAATTTATGAGGAATTTAATGGCGATATAAGAATGTGATGAGATATGTTTAAAAAAACACTTAAAGATCAGTTTCATTATGTATGCGATGCATATGCGGATGCAATTGCATTGCAAAGCTATTCTGAGGAGCTAAATTATTCTGATCTTAAAGAAAGAGTGTCAAGTATGTCTAGACTTTTAATGAGATATGGCGTCAAACCTGGTGATCGTGTGGTTATTGTAATGGATAACTCGATAGATTATGTGGTTGCTTTCTACGCAATTTGGGAGCTTGGGGCAATTGTGGTGTCAGTCTATTCACAGGCAAAAATATATGAAATTGAAAAAATAATAAATCAAAGTCAGGCAAGGTGTCTGCTGGTTGATAAGGTTGATGAGGAAACTAAAAAATCGTTAAAAGCGTCAGGTGTTAAGGTTGTCGCATTAGATGAAGTTAGCGTTACTATAGTGGATAACCACAAAAATGAAGGTAATATTGATGGCAGTCGTTTTTCGGTGGACGAGTCAACTTTAGCGCAAATAATATATACCTCAGGTACAACCGGAAATCCAAAAGGTGTTTTATTAAGCCACGGTAATTTAATGGCAAATACGCGTGATATTGTTAAGTATTTAAAACTGACAGAAAAAGATAGCATATTGAATGTCCTGCCTTTTCATTATAGCTATGGGAACTCTATATTGCACACGCATTTATGTGCCGGTGCTAAAGTAATTCTTGCGGGATCAATGGCATTTCCCCAGCAGGTTATTAATGACATTAGAAAGTACAGGGCTTCAGGTTTTTCCGGAGTGCCTTCTACTTTTAGTTTGCTACTAACTCACTCAGACTGGGTGAGTGATCCTCCTTCCTTAAGGTATATCACCCAGGCGGGAGGTCCAATGAGCAAGACGCTGACTGAGCAGTTGCTCAATACAATAAATTCGCAAACTAAATTATATATTATGTATGGGCAGACAGAAGCCTCTGCTCGAATTAGCTGGTTACCACCGGCGTCATTAATAAATAAAGCGGGTTCGGTTGGGGTAGCACTAGAGCATGTGAATGTAGAAATAAGAGATGAAAAGGGCAATAAATTACCAGTAAATACTGCAGGGGAAGTTTATGTTTCCGGTAAAAGTATTATGCAGGGATACTGGAATAATCCGGCTGCAACTCAAAAGGTACTGAATAATGGCTGGCTGAAAACGGGAGACCTGGGCTACCTGGATCCGGATGGTTATATTTTTCTTAAAGGAAGAAATAGCGATATGATAAAAGTTGGCGCGCATAGAATTCACCCACTGGAGTTAGAAGAAATTATTAACAGGCTCGATTTTGTTAGTGAATGTGCAGTCACGGGCATTGATGATGAGATGCTTGGGCAAAAATTACAGGCATATGTTGTCGGTCATGAATCGAAACAAAACGTATTTGCATTAAAAAAACACTGCAATGAATATTTACCGGCTTATAAAATTCCAGGGAAAATAAAGTGGGTTGATCGGTTGCCAAAAACCGTAAGCGGTAAAATTAAACGTTACCAGTTAAGTAGCCAGTTGGAGATTATGAAATGACAGACAAGGCATATGGAGTTGACCCCGTACTTGTAATTGATTTTGAACGGGAGGCGGAAAAAATCGCAGATAAAATGCGTCAAATTTTGAGTCAGGATTTGCATCGCCGGGGATTTGTTATTGCCATGTCTGGCGGTATTGACAGTTCTGTTTGTGCTGCATTAGCGGTTAAAGCCCTGGCAGTTAAAGCAGTGGGAAATAAAAAAGTGTTTGGCTTGCTTATGCCGGAAAGGGATTCATCTTCCAGTAGTGGGGATTTGGGGAAATTATTAGCGCAGCATCTTGGAATTGAGTACACGGTTAAAAATATTGCATCCACATTAGAGGCTATTGGCTGTTATCAATGGCGAGATGATGCAATACGGCAAGTGTTCCCGGAATATACCAGCGAGTGGAAAAATAAAATTGTAATTGTTGGTGGTATTGAAGGGCAAATAAATCACTACAATATTGTTGTCGAAAATCCACAGGGTGAGCGGTTTGAAGAAATGCTTCCTCTGAAAGCGTATTTAACGATCGTGGCGGCAACTAATCACAAACAACGAGTGCGCAAAGCGCTGGAATATTTTCATGCGGACAGGCTTAACTACGCAGTGATAGGAACGCCTAACAGGCTTGAATATGATCAGGGTTTTTTTGTTAAAAATGGAGATGGCGCTGCCGATATAAAGCCTATATCACATTTGTACAAGAGTCAGGTGTATGCCATGGCTAAACATCTGGGTTTGCCGGATGCAATTTGTAACACAATCCCAACGACCGATACTTACAGTCTCGAGCAGGGCCAGGATGAATTTTATTTTGCCCTGCCATATAAAAAAATGGATATAGCATTGTGGTATTTAAATAATGGGAAAACTGAAATTGAACTGGCTGAGAAACTCGATATAAACCCGCAACAGGCAAAGAATATTTATAAAGATATTTTGGCCAAGCGCAGGACTACACGATACCTGCATCTGGAACCGCAATTGATCGAAAATAATATTCTGTAAAGTCGGGATAAACAAATGAACAGGCAACGAGCAATAATAGATCGAATGTATCAGAATTTTAAGGATTGCATTTTTGATGATGTACCGGCACTTCATCAAAAGGAGCTTATTGATTTTCATAAATCATCCCATGGTGAACATTCATTGCAGCAGGATGTGGGTTTTAATCATTGGTTATATCAGGAGAATACCGCCAATAAACGTTTTTACTGCTATCGTGACGAGCAGGTTGTTGGTCAGCAAAGTGCGATGGAAGTTGAGCTGAAAGTGGGGGATAAAATAATTAATGCAGCCTATGCAATAGAGTTGTGGGTTCGGCCTGAATGGAAAATGAAAGGTCTTGGGGTCGCAATGATAGGGGCTTTAATTGACCGTTATGATGTGCTTATTGGTCTTGGGGTTTCAGATGATGCGCATAAAATGTTTAAGCGTCAGGGCTGGCTGGATTTAGGCATGATAGATTTATTGGTTAAGCCTTTAAGCCTGGCAGGGCTTAGTAAGAGAACGGCTAAAACAGGTATTGTAAGAAAACTGGAATATATGGCTGCTTTAGTTGCATCAACGTTAAGCAATGTTTTCAGAAAGATCATAGCAAAAAAAAGTAATTTTAGAAAGATAACCCGGTTCTCGAATCAGCATGCAGAAATAGTAGATGAAATTTATGCACAGGATGTGATAACAGCAAAGAAAAAGGCCGAATACTTTAACTGGCGGTTTCTTAAATTCCCGGATAAAAATGCATACGAAGCATACGAATTAGTTGTCGCGAATGAACCGACGGCTTTTTTTGCTGTGAAAATGACGATCTGGAAAGGCGCACCGGCCTTAATTATTTCTGAAATACACGCCAGGCAATCTGACCTGGGTGCAATAATTGATGAAATTGTTGCTTTAGGGGTATCCAAAAATGTGAGTATGATTATTTATCAGGGACTCGATGAAAATATCAGGCGTGTTTTAAAAAGCCGGTTATTCTTTAGTCATTCGGGGGGAGAGCGTCTGCTCGCGTATACTAAACAGCCAAAATTTGAGCCGATATTACTAAACAAAAAAAACTGGCGTATCTGTGACGCGGATTCTGATGTCGATTTATTTCTAGACAATAATGTCTCCTGATTTCTAACCGATAAGCGCCAGGGCTCCTCTGGTCAAGTCCAGTTCTAATTATTCTTAATCGTGCATTTCTGGTCCCGATTATTTGATTTTTTCTTTGTTTTCACTTTTAATCCCTTGAATCCTCAACGAATATCCCCATATGGCTAACAGACCTACAATTTTGATGGAGAACTGGCCATGTCAAACGAGGAAATCCTCGATAAGAATCAACAGGATGCGTCTATAGAGGACGATCTGTTTAACGCTGAAGAAGAAGCCCTTGAAGCGGTTAATGAAACCGAAGGTGAGGCTCTGTCCCCCGAGGAAATGATTGAGCGCCTTGATGCGGCAGAAAAGAAGGCCAATGAAAACTGGGATCAGCTACTGCGTACCAAGGCGGAGATGGACAATATCCGTCGCCGCACCCAGAAAGATCTGGAAAACGCCCATAAGTTTGCACTGGAGAAATTTATTGCTGAAGTGCTGGCGGTAAAAGACAGTCTGGAGCTGGGTATTAACGCCGCAAATCAGGAAACTGCCAGCGTGCAAAGCCTGCGTGAAGGCAGTGAATTGACGCTGTCCATGCTCAGTGGAGTATTTGAAAAATTTAATGTGGTTGAACTGGATCCGGTGGGTGAAAAGTTTAACGCAGATCATCATCAGGCCATGTCAATGCAGCCCAGTGCGGAGCACGAGCCGAATACAGTGATGGCGGTGATGCAGAAGGGCTACCTGCTGAATGATCGCCTGGTTCGACCGGCGATGGTGATGGTGTCGAAGGCGACTGACTAATTGTAACCGCTCAGCTTACCCCTGAACAGTTACAGGAAAAATTATACAGGGAGGAGGGTATAAAACTCTTCAAACCATTGAAAAATAAAAACCCGCCCCTATTTAAGGGTTAAGTTAAAATTTAAGCATTTTGGAGCAAAACATGGCAAAAATTATCGGCATAGATCTGGGTACTACCAACTCCTGCGTCGCAATCATGGATGGTGATGCACCCCGTATTATTGAAAATTCAGAGGGTGACCGTACCACGCCTTCTATCGTTGCCTTTGGTGAAGATAATGAGGTGATGGTAGGACAGTCTGCAAAACGTCAGGCGGTGACTAACCCTGAAAATACACTGTTCGCGGTTAAACGTCTTATTGGTCGTCGTTTCGACGAAGAAGTCGTGCAGCGTGATATTAAACTGGTTCCCTATAAAATTATCAAAGCTGATAATGGTGATGCGTGGATTGAATCACGTGGTAACAAAATGGCACCGCCTGAAGTATCGGCTCGAATTCTGCAGAAAATGAAGAAAACAGCTGAAGACTATCTAGGTGAAGAAGTCACTGAGGCTGTGGTAACGGTTCCTGCTTACTTCAATGATTCACAGCGTCAGGCGACAAAAGATGCGGGTAAAATAGCTGGTCTGGAAGTGAAGCGTATTATCAATGAGCCAACTGCTGCGGCACTGGCTTATGGTATGGATAAAAAGCTTAAGGGCGATTCTACCATTGCGGTATACGACCTGGGCGGTGGTACCTTCGACGTATCAATTATCGAAATTGCGGAGATTGATGGTGAGCATCAGTTCGAAGTACTGGCAACCAACGGTGATACCTTCCTGGGTGGTGAAGATTTTGATATGCGTCTGATTGATTATCTGTCAGATGAATTTAAGAAAGACACGGGCATGGATTTGCATAACGATCCTCTGGCACTGCAGCGTTTGAAAGAAGCGGCAGAAAAAGCCAAAATCGAGTTGTCTAACAGCCAGCAAACCGATGTTAATCTGCCCTACATTACTGCAGATGCATCCGGCCCGAAACACCTTAATCTGAAACTGACCCGTGCCAAGCTCGAGTCACTGGTTGAAGACCTGGTTGAACGTACCATTGCACCTTGCAAAACAGCACTGGCTGATGCGGGTATCAGTGTTGGTGATATCAACGATGTTATTCTGGTCGGCGGTCAGAGCCGTATGCCCATGGTCCAGGAGGCGGTTAAAAACTTCTTTGGCAAAGAAGCCCGTAAAGATGTGAACCCGGATGAAGCAGTTGCCATGGGCGCTGCTATTCAGGGTGGTGTACTGGGCGGTGATGTGAATGACATATTGCTACTTGACGTAACACCGCTGTCACTGGGTATTGAAACCATGGGTGGTGTAATGACCAAACTGGTTGAGAAAAACACGACGATTCCGACTAAGGCAGCACAGGTGTTCTCAACCGCTGACGATAATCAGAGTGCAGTAACGGTTCATGTGCTGCAGGGTCAACGTGAAATGGCAAGTGGCAATAAGTCACTGGGTCGTTTTGATCTGCAGGACATTCCACCCGCAGCCCGCGGTGTGCCACAGATTGAAGTGTCATTCGATATTGATGCAAACGGTATTCTGAATGTATCAGCGAAAGACAAGGCCACGGGTAAAGAGCAGTCTATCGTGATTAAAGCCTCTTCCGGTCTGTCGGATGAAGAAGTTGAAAACATGGTGAAAGATGCGGAAGCCCATGCGGAAGAAGATCGCAAGATGAAAGAACTGGTTGAAGTGCGTAATAGTGCCGACAATTTGATTCATGCATCTGAGAAATCACTGAAAGATCTGGGTGACCAGGTAGATGACAGTGAAAAGACAGCGATTGAAACCGCGATCACCGAACTGAAAGAAGCGGTTGCCGGTGACGATAAAGCACTTATCGAAACCAAAACCACTGCATTGACAGAGGTGGCGGGTAAGGTAGCAGAAAAAGCCTACACCCAGTCACAGCAGCAGGAAGGTGAGGCTGCAGATGCAGGTGCTGAGCAAGCTGCCGGCGGTAATGCCACGGATGATGAAGTGGTTGACGCTGAGTTTGAAGAAGTAAAAGACGATAAAAAATAAGTCATTTACTTAGGCATTAGCCTGTTACAGAATGCCTGGTTTTTTAGCCGGGCATTTTGTGTGTTTAAACGCGTGAAAAGCATGTTGTCCGCGAATGAACGCAAATGAACGCAAATGTTTTTGGTTTATGCGCCTGCAGCGCATTACACCTCATTTATAGCTTTTGATTTTATTTGCGTTTATTCGCGTTCATTTGCGGACAAAAATAAATACTTAGAGACAAACAAAGCATGTCAAAACGAGATTATTACGAAGTTCTGAATATTTCCAAAGACGCCAATGAAGCGGCAATCAAAAAGGCATTCAAGCGTCAGGCGATGAAGCATCACCCCGATAGAAATGCGGACAACCCGGATTCGGAAGCGAAATTTAAAGAATGTAAAGAAGCCTACGAGATTTTGTCCGATGCACAAAAACGTGCGGCCTATGACCAGTACGGTCATGCGGGTGTAGACGCTTCTGCAGGTGGTGGCCCGGGTTATGGTGCGGGTGCGGGTAACTTCAGTGATATTTTCGGTGATGTGTTCGGTGATATTTTTGGCGGTGGTGGTGGCGGTGGCCGTAGCCGTTCCTATCGTGGTTCTGATTTACGTTACAATATGGAACTGAATCTGGAAGATGCGGTTGGCGGTACTACCGTCAAAATTAAAATACCTACGTTAGTCGGCTGTAAAACCTGTAGTGGAAGTGGTGCCAAAAAAGGCTCTTCCCCCACTACCTGCACCACCTGTGGTGGAACCGGGCAGGTGCGTATTCAGCAGGGTTTTTTCTCGGTTCAGCAAACCTGCCCGCATTGTCATGGGCAGGGCAAAACCATTTCAGACCCCTGTGGCGATTGCCACGGGCAGGGGCGTATTGAAGAACGTAAAACCCTCTCTGTAAAAGTGCCCGCGGGTGTCGATAACGGGGATCGGATACGTTTATCCGGCGAAGGTGAAGCGGGCGAAAATGGTGGGCCTTCCGGTGATTTATACGTACAGGTGCATGTAAAACCCCATGCGATATTTGAACGTGACGGTAGCAACCTGTTATGTCAGGTCCCCATCGGTGTAGCCACGGCAGCATTAGGGGGGGAGCTAGAGGTGCCAACCCTGAACGGTCGTGTTAAGCTGAAAATACCTGCTGAAACACAAACGGGTAGAATGTTCCGCTTAAAAGGCAAAGGTGTTAAGCCGATACGGGGTGGAGTAGTGGGTGATTTAATGTGTAAGGTTGTTATTGAAACACCGGTGAAACTCACAACAAAGCAAAAAGAGTTACTAAGAGAGTTTGACGAAAGCATCCACAATGACAATAAAAACCATAATCCACAGGGCAGTAGTTGGGTGGATGGGGTTAAGAAATTCTTTGATGATATGAAATTATAATGAATACACGCAGAAAATTACTCACGGGTTTTGCAACCATGGTAGCAGGTGTTTTTGCCAGTCGTCATGCAGCCGCAAGTTCAAATAATACGGATGATGGTGAATTACGTTTTCCCGGTGACCCCACCGAGCATAATGTTGTTTACCAGTTGAATAAATCCGATGACAAATATCATAATGCTATTTTATTTTCCGCAGGGGAGTTACTGCGAAATTATAATGATAATGTCACCATTGTTATAACGGCATTCGGCCCGGGCATTCATGTGTTGGCTAAAAAACCGCTCAGAGAAGTATCAGAAGAAGTAAAGCAGAAAGTTAAAAGCCTGGCGGATTATGGTGTGAAATTTCATGCCTGTGGTAATACCATGCATGCACTGGGCTGGAAAAAAGAAGACATGCATGACTTTGTTGAAGTGGTGCAAATTGGTGCAATAGATTTAATTGAGTTGCAGGCTAAAGGCTATGCTTACATTAGCTGGTAGTTTCCCTTATTAAATAATAAAGATAAAATAATAAAAATATATTCATCAGAGATAAAAATGTTAAGAATAGCAATCACCGGCGCAGCAGGGCGCATGGGAAAAACTTTAATTGAAGCCTGTCAGCAGGCAGAAGGCTGTTCAGTCAGTGCTGCGATAGAGCGTCCAGGAATCAGTTTAATTGGTGCGGATGCAGGTGAGCTGGCGGGGGTTGGCACGCTGAATGTTCAGTTAGTCGATGATGTTGCGAGTGTTGTTGATAGCTTTGATACGTTAATTGATTTTACTTCAATCGAAACCTCCTTAAATAATCTTGAAATCTGTAAAGCGAATGGTAAGCATATTATTATCGGCACTACCGGTTTTAACGACAAGCAGAAGCAACTCATAAAAGATGCGGCGCAAAAAACCGCCGTTGTGTTTGCACCCAATATGAGTGTAGGTGTTAATCTGTGTTTGAAACTATTAGAAATGGCAGCGTCGGTTTTAAATGAAGATTATGATATTGAAGTGATTGAAGCACACCACCGACATAAAGTCGATGCACCATCAGGTACCGCATTACGCATGGGCGAAGTGGTTGCTGAAACGCTCGGCAGAGATTTAAAAGAATGCGCAGTGTATGGCAGGGAAGGTCACACCGGTGCACGGGAACCCGGCACCATTGGTTTTGAAACAATACGTGCGGGAGACATTGTCGGTGAGCATACAGTTATGTTTGCAACCGAAGGTGAGCGAGTAGAAATTACGCATAAAGCATCCAGTCGAATGACCTTTGCAAAAGGCGCTGTACGTGCAGCGAAGTGGCTGCAGGGGAAAGAGACAGGGTTGTATGATATGCGGGATGTTTTAGGGTTGTAAAATTAAAAGCACTGTTGTCCGCAAATGAACGCTAATAAACGCAAATAAAAGCAAAAGTATTAATTCGGGTGTAATGCGCCAAAGGCGCATAAACCTGAAAACATTTGCGTTTATTAGCGTTCATTTGCGGACAAACTGCTTTTGCTTCTAAATTAAAAGGTAAATCTATGAAATTTGCATGTGTGTTTCCAGGGCAGGGGTCTCAATCGTTGGGCATGATGGCAGAGCTGGCAGAAGCTTATCCGCTAGTGAATGAATTGTTTACGAAAGCCTCTAACGTTCTGGGTTACGATTTGTGGAAAGTGGTGCAGGAAGGACCGGTTGAAGAATTAAATAAAACCGAGGTTACCCAACCGGCGATGCTTGTATCTGGTGTTGCGGTTTATGAAATTTTAAAAATAAAATTAGTGGATGAGCCACAAATACTGGCGGGCCATAGTTTGGGTGAATATACCGCTTTAGTTTGTGCTGGTGCACTCAATTTTGAAGATGCAGTTAAACTGGTTGCCGAGCGTGGAAAATTAATGCAGGCGGCGGTGCCCGATGGTGTCGGCGCAATGGCAGCAATTTTGGGTCTTGATGATGATGTCGTAAAAGAAATTTGTGAAACCTGTAGTGATGATAATTTTTCTGTACAGGCGGTAAATTTTAATTCTCCCGGGCAGATCGTTATTGCGGGAAATGTACAGGCGGTTGAAACTGCTATGGCAATTGCTAAAGAGCAGGGCGCAAAGCGGGCATTGAAACTACCGGTGAGTGTGCCGTCACATTCAAATTTAATGCAAGGTGCAGCTAAAAAATTAGCGACATATTTAAAAGGTGTCAAAATTAAAAAGGCATCAACCATACCGGTTGTTCAAAATGTTGCTGCCAGAAATTATGTAAAACCTGCGGATGTTAAAAAGAATTTAGTTAAGCAATTACACAATCCAGTTTTATGGGTGGACAGTGTGAATACTATAATTAAAGACGGTGTCGATACAATTATTGAATGCGGACCGGGTAAAGTGTTAATTGGTTTGAATAAACGCATTAATAAAGAGGTGGCACATTTTACAATTAATGATGTAGATACTTTAGATAAGACGTTGGAAGAAATATCTTCTTAAAAAGGACTTAAACTGCCGTTCCCGAATGCTTGTGTCGGGGACCTTGGGAACCTCTGATTAAGTCTAGTTGAATTTAGCCAGTCTAAAAAAATCGCGACTTGATCAGAATTTCCCTGGCGACTATAAATAACCCAAGACACTGGATTCCCGACACAAGCATTCGGGAATGACAGATTTTTATATTGGTGGCTTTGCATGCTAACGGATATGGAAAAGGAATAATCATGAATTTAGAAAACCAGATCGCCTTAGTAACCGGCGCCAGCCGTGGTATTGGCAAAGCCATTGCGGAAACCTTAGCCGCTGCCGGTGCAATCGTTATTGGCACTGCAACATCCGAAGGTGGTGCGGAAAAAATTACCGAATACCTTTCGCCAAAAGGCGGCAAAGGTATGTGCTTAAATGTGGCGGATGATGCATCTATTAAAGAAGTGCTCGGTGCCATTAAAGATGAATTTGGTGCCATTAGTATTCTGGTAAATAACGCGGGTATCACCCGTGATAATTTACTGATGATAATGAAAGATGATCAGTGGAATGACATTATTCAGACCAATTTAACGTCGATATTTAAAATGTCCAAAGCCGTGGTTCGCCCGATGATGAAAGCCCGCAGTGGACGAATTATCAATATCACTTCGGTTGTTGGTTTAACCGGTAATCCAGGGCAGACGAATTACTCGGCGGCCAAAGCCGGTATTTTAGGGTTCAGTAAGTCACTGGCACGGGAAATCGGTTCGCGTAATATTACGGTGAATTCGGTGGCACCCGGCTTTATTGATACGGATATGACCCGTGAGTTACCGCAAGAACAACGTGAGGCACTCATTTCGCAGATTCCATTAAACAAACTGGGTGATCCGCAGGATATTGCTAATGCGGTGGTTTTTCTGGCATCACCCGAAGCAAGCTACATTACCGGTGAAACGATTAATGTAAATGGCGGAATGTATATGCCTTAGCTTTTGCTGCCTTTTCTTTCGGCTGTCTTCTTAGAAAAAAAGGTTCTGGGGATATACGTACAGCCCTGTTTAATTTAGATACCTGTAAATGATGAAGTTTGCTGCATTCAAGCATCACCAACCTCTAAAACGGTATATGAATAATGTTTATATTTATCCCCCTCAGTCTCGTTTTTTCTAAGGGGGCGGTTTAATGTTTGTAAGTAGTCGCGTTAAGTTATTGATTTTAAACTATTTAGCATGAAATCAAATACATTAAAAAAACACTGGTAGTCTGTGGCGTTATTCACTAAAATACCGCCCAGCTCGAACATATTCGTAATTAAGAGGAAAAATACATGAGCAGTGCAGAAGAACGTGTACGCAAGATTGTTATCGAACAGCTTGGCGTAAAAGAAGATGAAGTCACTAACTCAGCTTCTTTTGTTGATGACCTGGGTGCTGATTCACTAGATACCGTTGAACTGGTAATGGCATTAGAAGAGGAATTTGAATGTGAAATTCCTGATGAAGATGCTGAAAAAATTACTACAGTTCAGCAGGCACTGGATTACGTTAACGCTAACAGTTAATCTGGTCCATCGAAAAGGGCAGGCGTAGTGCCTGCCCTTTTTTCGTTTCTGGTTTTTATTTTTGACAAAATATTTTTACTTTTGTCTGCTTATTAAATAAGCAAAGGTTTTTCTGTTCAACAGAAGCCCAGCTAAATATTCAATTAACAATCTGGAGAATACTCTTGGCTAAACGTCGCGTAGTCGTTACCGGTTTAGGTATCGTTTCACCTGTAGGGAACAATCTTAAAGCTTCATGGGATAATATTCTCGCGGGTAAAAGTGGTATCTCATTAATTACTGAATTTGATACGACTGACCAGGCGGTAAAATTTGCCGGTACCATTAAAGATTTTGATGCGACTGAGTTTATTCCCAAAAAAGACCTGAAAAAAATGGATACCTTTATTCATTATGGCATTGCTGCTTCCGATGAAGCGCTAAAAGATTCCGGCCTGGAAATTACCGAAGAAAATGCCGAGCGTGTTGGCGTTGCGGTGGGTTCAGGTATCGGTGGTTTGCCACTGATTGAAAAAAATAAAGATGCCATGGAAAAGGGCGGACCAAGAAAGATTTCACCTTTTCTGATTCCCGGCTCTATTATTAATATGATTTCCGGAAACCTGTCGATTAAATACGGCATTAAAGGTCCGAATATCGCACTGGTTACCGCGTGTACAACGGGCACACACAGTATTGGCATGGCTGCTCGCATGATAACCTATGGTGACGCGGATGTAATGATTGCCGGTGGTGCTGAGAAAGCCTGCTCTCCTTTGGGGATTGGCGGCTTTGCTGCGGCACGTGCCTTGTCTCGTAATAATGATAATTTTGCAGAAGCCAGTCGTCCCTGGGATAAAGACCGGGATGGCTTTGTATTAGGTGATGGTGCGGGTGTTTTAATACTCGAAGAGTACGAGCACGCAAAAGCGCGTGGTGCTAAAATTTACTGCGAAATGGCTGGTTTTGGTATGAGTGGCGATGCCTATCATATGACAAGTCCATGTGCTGGCGGAGAAGGTGCGGCACGTTGCATGTTAAATGCGGTAAAAGATGCGGGCCTGAATAAAGAAGATGTGGATTTTATCAATGCACACGGTACCTCAACACCTGCGGGTGATGTGGCGGAAACTATGGCAATGAAAGCGGCGTTTGGTGATCACGCTAAATCATTAGCGGTGACTTCAACCAAATCCATGACGGGTCATTTACTCGGTGCTGCGGGCGGTATTGAAGCGGTATTCAGTGTAATGAGTTTGCGCGACCAGGTGGCTTCGCCAACCATTAATTTAGACAACCCGGACCCGGACTGTGATCTGGACTATGTGCCCAATACGGCTCGTGACATGAAAATGGATGTGGTGCTGTCTAACTCGTTTGGCTTTGGTGGCACCAATGGTACGGTGCTGTTTAAAAAGATTTAAAAAATAAAAACATTTTCCGCAAATGAACGCGAAAATACGCAAATAGTTACATTGTCATTCCCGAGTGCTTCTATCGGGGATGACAGGTAAGTGTAATACTTCATGTCCAGTTCATTAATTATTCAGCAGTTAGAAATAATTCCCGACTTACTCGCACTTCACGCCAGTAATCCCGAACGCTATCCCCATTTATTAACCAGTAATGCGTCCGTTATTAATGCGCATAAAAGTAATCAGCTTGCGCGTTACGATATTTTATTTGCCTGTCCGCAACAAACTATAAAAAGTGATAATGGTGATTTTTTACAGCAGTTAGATATTGCCTGGCAGTCCGAAAAGCAAAGTATCGAAAAAACGCATTTGCCTTTTAGTGGAGGCTGGTTTTTATATTTAGGTTATGAGCTGGCTCAACAAATTGAAACCGGTTTAAATTTACCGGCCGCTGAAGATGGTCTACCGGTGGCATTTGCAACTCGTTTTCCCGCCGCAATTATAATTGATGCGCATGAGCAGCAGGCATACCTGGTATGCGAAGCGAAATCTAAAACCTATGTAGAACAGATTGAAGCGGATTTATTATCGAATTTATTATCGGATTTAACAACCGCTAAAACGTCTCAGCCATTTCGCATAAAAAACATTCAGGAAGATGATGAAGGCAGTTACTTTCAGCAGCTGGAAAAATTACATCACTATATCGTTGAGGGGGATGTATTCCAGGTGAATTTATCGCGCTGCTGGAAAACCGAACTGGTTTCGGATGAAATTAATCACGCCAGTTTATATCACCAGCTGAGTCAGTCTAATCCTGGGCCATTTAATGCGCTGTTAACTCTTGGCGATAAAGCGATTATCAGTTCATCACCGGAGCGTCTGATTCAGGTGAAAGATGGCTGCCTGCAAACCCGCCCCATTGCGGGCACCCGACCACGCTCAATTGATAATACCGCGGACAATAATTTATCCAGCGAACTACTGGCTCACCCCAAAGAGCGCGCAGAGCATATTATGCTTATCGATCTGGAGCGTAATGATATGGGCAGGGTGTGTGTGCCCGGCAGCATTGAAGTCAATGAGTTAATGGTGCTGGAAAGTTATCAGCATGTGCACCACATTGTGTCGAATGTGCGTGGCCGTCTACGTGATGATATTACCCCGGGGCAATTGATCGCTGCGGTATTTCCCGGTGGCACCATCACCGGCTGCCCAAAAGTGCGCTGCATGGAAATACTGGCGGAATTAGAACAGGTAGGGCGCGGTGCTTATACGGGGTCGCTCGGTTATTTAAATCATGATGGCAGTATGGATTTGAATATTTTAATTCGCACCATCACCCGCAACGCTAAAAAGCTGCAATTTAGAGCCGGTGGTGGCATAGTAGTTGACTCGGATTCACAAAATGAATTAAATGAAACTCGGGCCAAGGCCAAAGGGTTGTTACACGCACTACAGACAGGGAACCAATGAAAACACTTATCAATGGAATTGAACAGACCACGATCGATGTTCGTGACAGAGGCTTTCAGTATGGGGATGGATTATTTGAGACCATTGCTTATAAAAATAACCAGCTACAATTATGGGATGCGCATTTAGCGCGGTTGCAACAGGGTTGTGAGCGCCTGATGTTAAACGTTGTGGATGAAACGCAGTGGCTAGCCGATATAAAAAATCTGCAGCTCAGCGATGATGCGGTGATTAAACTGAGTATTAGTCGCGGTGTATCCGGTCGGGGTTATGGCTATAATGATGATCATACTGTTACCCGAGTCACTGCATCTTATCCCGTGCCTGATTATCCGCAGTCAAATTCACAGGGTATAAAAGCCATTTTTTGTAAAACGCCGCTATCGATTAACAGTGCATTGGCAGGTATTAAACATTTAAATCGACTGGATAATGTTCTCGCCAGAAATGAATGGCATGATAGTGATATTAGCGAAGGTTTCATGTTTGATAATCAGGGACATATTATTGAAGGCACCATGAGTAATGTGTTTTGTGTGCTGGGTGATGAGTTATATACACCGGCACTCAAGCAAGGTGGTGTGGCGGGTGTGATGCGTCAACAGGTGATTGATCTTGCGCAGGCGTTAAATATTCCGGTAAATATTGTTGATATCAGTAAGCCGAATTTTTTACAGATGGATGGGCTGTTTATTACCAATAGTATAATTGGAATCTGGCCGGTAAAAGAATTAGAAAATAAAAAATTTCAATATAGTGAGTTAATAAAACGCCTGCAGGATGAACTGGCTATAAATTGAAACTGTATTCAGTTATTTAAGAGGGTATAAAAGAAAAAGCAAATAAATTTAAATGGAGATAAATCAACTCTTAAGTTGATTTATCTAAATTGAGGTTTCTGGCTTTAATTTTAATAATGTAGATGATAAAAAAAATTATTGGTTTAATGTTAATTATTTCAGTTGCGCTCGCGGTTGATTTTTATTTTTTTCTGAATAAACCCCTCGGATTAAATGCCGATGAAATTTATAATTTCCAACCCGGTACCAGTGTGTCTGCACTTGCTTATGATCTGGAAAAGAAAAAAATCATTTCCAATCGCATGTATTTTTCTGTCTGGGCCCGCATTACCGGCAGTGCCAGAAAACTCAGGGCAGGTGAATATCAGCTCAGCCCAGAATTGACCACAATACAGCTTTTTTCTTTATTTCAAAAAGGTAAGGTGCGCTTATACAGTTTAACGCTGGTTGAAGGATTAACGTTTAAACAAATGATGAAACTGGTTAATCAATCTGAAATGTTAAATCATCACTTGCTGGAAATGAATAATGAACAGATCATGCAAAAAATTGGTCATGCGGGTGAACACCCTGAAGGGCGCTTTTTCCCCGATACCTATCGTTTCCCAAAAGGCCTGAGTGATATTGATTTATTAAAAAAAGCCTATAATGAAATGCAAAAGCGCCTGGAAGTTGCCTGGCAGCAACGGGATAAAAACCTGCCATTAAAATCGGCTTATGAAGCGTTAACCCTGGCATCCATCGTTGAAAAAGAAAGCGCTATTGCGGAAGAGCGTAAGCGCATTGCCGGCGTGTTTATAAACCGGCTGCGCAAAGGTATGCGCCTGCAAACTGATCCCACGGTGATTTATGGAATCGGTGATAAATACAAAGGCAATATCCGCTTTAAACATTTGCGCACCGATACGCCGTATAATACATACACCCGGAAAGGCCTGCCGCCAACCCCCATTGCCATGCCGGGACAGGGAGCACTGGATGCGGTGAGTCATCCAGATAAAACCGAATATATTTATTTTGTTGCCATGTCGGATAGATCTGGCCGGCATATTTTTTCTACCAATTTAAAAGATCATGAACTGGCAGTCGATGTTCATCAGCGCAAAATTAAACATAAAAAGAAATCTCGCTAATGACGAAACCTTTATTCATTACATTAGAAGGTTGTGAAGGTGTAGGAAAAACCTCTAATATGGAATATATAAAATCCATGTTGAACAATCGGAATATCAAATTTATCGAAACCCGCGAACCCGGAGGCACACCTCTGGGTGAAGCTTTACGCACAATACTGCTCGGTGAAGATTATAAAGGCATGGCGGATGATACGGAATTAATGCTGATGTTTGCCTCCCGAGCTGAGCATGTTGCGCAGGTGATTAAACCCGCGCTCGCCAAAGGACAATGGGTATTATGTGACCGTTTCACCGACGCAACCTATGCTTATCAGGGTGGTGGCAGGCAACTTGATGAGCAGCGTATAGCAGGGCTGGAAAACTGGGTGCTGGGAAATTTACGCCCGGATTTAACCCTCTTGCTGGATGCCCCAATTGCGGTTGGGCGAGAACGCGCCGGCAAGCGCAGCACGCCGGATCGTTTTGAACAGGAGCTGGATGATTTTTTCAATCGGGTCAGAGACGCCTACCTCGCAAGAGCTGAAGCCGAACCCACAAGAATGAAAGTCGTGGATGCCGCGGGTGATCTGGCATCTGTTCAGCAACAAATTAAGTCAATTATGGAGCCACTGCTATAGTATTATCGCCTGAGTGTTAAGAAACCCTTAATAATTAAAGTCCATTATCACGAAGTGAATATGAAACTGAACATTGGCAAAGCGTTTTCAATTAAATTACTGATCATGTATATGATTAGTGCAGTGCTGTTTTTGTCGTCAATAGAATTGCATATTCATACTCACGAGGCCGCCGTTTCTGCAGATCATGGTGCAGCGGTTTCTTTTACTTCTTTGTCAGATGAATTCTTCAGCAATTTTGCTGTTCAGGAATCCGCAACTGAAATTGAAGTCAGTCCTGATAGTATGTTGAATGCACACCAGAGTGTACCAACTGTGCTGGCAATCTTCTTTTTATTAGTTTTTATTGTGAGTGTTTTTCTTCCTGTTTCGTATTCACGAACACGCAAAACGCATAGCATTGCTGAATTACCATTTTATGGTACTCCGGCTTTACGGGCACCACCTCAATACTCCTGAAAATTGTTTTTTATACTGCAGCGTACTGCTGTGTCTTCATGATGTGTTACTAAATTTAATACACGCCTGAAATATATTTTAAGAATTTCACCCTGGAGTTTCACAATGAATTTAAAATTCATTATTTCCCTGTTCTATTTGTTGTTATCAACATTGGTTACGCCAGTTGTTTATGCAAAACACTGGACGCTGCAAAGCAGTGTTGCCCAGGCAATGATTGTCTCACCTGAACTCAGACAGTCATCCGCTAAAATTGGTGAGCGTGATGCGGATTTGCAATTATCAGACATGTGGCCCGACCCTAGCATCAGTTTAAAAGTGGATAATCAGGTAGGGCTGGATACTGGCACGGGTGATTATGCATTGTCAGAAATATCAATTAGTCAGGATATTCCCCTGTCGCGTATCAAATTTCAAAAATCTGTTGCGCAGGCGCAATTGAGTGCAGCGGTTCATGAAAAAAGTAATGATACGCTGGTATTACAAAACCGGGTTGAAAAAGTTTTTTATGAATTACAACTAGCCACTTCAATTTATAATCTGGCGATTCAGCAGGTTAAGTTTGCGGATAGGTATAATGAACCTTCGCTTCAAAATAATCAGGGCAGTGTGGTACGTTACTTAACACCACTGGAAAAAATGCGTCTGAGTATAATTCGAGAAAAGGCGCATCAGGCTGAATCTGCAGCAGAAGGCAAATTGCAGGAAACACGTACAAAATTTTATAAGTTGTTAATTATTGAAGCAGATGAAAATTTAACTGTACCAGAATTGTTGCCACTTGAAACAATACCCGTGCTAAGTGAACTTAGTGCTCGTCAGGTTAATCATCCAGTGCTTTCAACTCAACAACAAACTTTGCAGGCAGCGATGAATGAAATCGATCTTGCACGCAGCTCAGTGATGAAAGATCCATCAATTAGTCTAAATCGCTTACGTGAAAACTTTTCCAGTGGTACTGAAAGTGTTTACGGCATCATGTTTAATATTGAAATTCCCATTCATGATCGTAAAAGCTCTGTAGTGAGCAAGGCCAGTTATAATGCAAGCCAGCAGCGTATAGAACTTGGGCATTTAAAACATGGTCTGGAAATGAATTTAAAACGCAGCTTTATGCATTTAAACCATGTGACCGAGCAGGCCGAAGAGTACAAAAAGAAAGTACTGGCGCCGGCTACTAAAATTTTGACACTAAGCAAACAGGGCTTTGCGAGTGGTGAATTAAATATTCTGTCGCTGGTTGATGCCAATAACACATATTTTGAATCAAATATGCAGTATTTAGATTTGATCTATCAGTCATGGAATGAGCTTGCGGAGATTAATTTATATACCGGGATTTTTGTGTTAGATGAAACCGTTCAAATAGAAGATAGAAGCCCCATGAATAAACAGGTGAATAATCTGATGAATAAGCCGTCTGTTAAAGATCAAACTACGGGGGAGAAATAAAATGATATCTGCAATATTACGCTTCTCTCTAATTCAAAGATTGATGGTGGTCTTGATTACACTGGGGATTTCTGCGGTGGGAATCTGGTCATTTAAAAACTTACCAATTGATGCTTTTCCAGATATCTCATCACCCCAGGTACAAATCATTATTAAAGCGCCGGGCATGTCCCCCACAGAAGTTGAACAACGCATTACTTTTCCAGTGGAAACCGAAATGCAGGGAATACCTGGACAGAAAGTGCTGCGCTCAACCACCAAGTATGCACTCAGTGTTATTGTTGTTGATTTTGAAGATAGTGTTGATATTTATCATGCACGCAACCTGGTCAATGAAAGATTAAATCAGGTTTGGGCATCATTACCCGCAGGCGTGGAAGGTGGGCTTGCACCCATAACTACGCCATTGGGTGAAATATATATGTATCAAATTATCGGTGAAAAATATACCAATCAGGAGTTGCGCACAATGCAGGACTGGTTGATAAGACCACATCTGCGGCAGGTCGATGGTGTAGCGGATGTTAATTCACTCGGGGGGGAAGTACGTAATTATGAAGTCGTTATTAAGCCACAGGCACTGGTAAAACATGGTGTAAGTTTAGATGAAGTTGAACAGGCACTTGCAAGAAATAATCGTAATGCGGGTGGCGACCGAATCAATAAAAATAACCAGGTACTGCTGGTGCGGACCCTGGGAAAATTGCATGACATTGAAGATATAAGAAACATTAGCATTCGCACTCGATATGGCGTGCCGTTGCGAATTCGTGATGTAGCAAAGGTACGCAACGGTAGCATGACACGTTACGGCGGTGTAACAGCCAATGGCGAAGGTGAGGCGGTTACCGGGCTGGTGTTATTACGTAAAGGTGCGAATAGTTTAAAAACGGTTGAAAATACCAAGTTGGCACTACAAAGCTTAAAAACAATTTTACCTGAAGGGGTTCGTATTGAAGCATTTTACGATCGTACTGATTTAATAACCCAGGCCGTGTGGACTGTCGAAAAGGCGCTGGGTGAAGCGGTAATACTGGTTTTTATTGTTTTGATTATTATGTTGGGCGACACCCGCAGTGCTATAACCGTTGCAATGATTTTACCTTTGTCGGTTCTGTTTACTTTTATTATGATGAAAGTGTTTGGGGTTTCTGCAAACTTGATGTCGCTGGGAGGGATGGCGATTGCCATCGGAATTCTGGTTGATGCGGCGGTTGTGGTGGTGGAAAATATTCACACGCAATTTAGCAAAGGCTCGAATGGTCTAAATAAGCTGCATCTAGTTTATCGTGCAGTACTGGAAGTTTCGACTCCAGTTATATCAGGTGTTTTAATTATCGTTGCAGTTTTTCTTCCCCTGTTTAGTCTTAGTGGTCTGGAAGGAAAAATGTTTACGCCTTTAGCTGTTACTATCAGTTTCGCATTAATCGGCTCACTGGTATTGTCGCTTACGGTTATCCCTGTTCTGGCCAGTTTTTTTATGAAAGTTCATGAAGATGGTCATCATAAAAATAAACAGAATGCGGATGGTTTTTTATTACGCGGATTAAAGTTTCTCTATCTTCCGGTTATGAACTGGGCGCTGGTGTATAAAAAAATATCAGTCGGAATTGCGCTGATTGCATTAATTGCAACAGCGCCACTGTTTAATAAAATTGGTAAGGAGTTTATGCCGACCATGGATGAAGGCAGTACGGTTATTATGATCGAAAAAGATCCGAGTATTACGTTGGAGGATTCACTTGCTGCGGACGCGCCAATACAGAAAGCGATGATGGAACTGCCACAGGTAATCGGAGTTACCTCACGTACAGGTGCAGATGAGTTACGCATGGATCCCATGGGGTTAAATCAAACAGATAATTTTTTAATCACAAAACCAAGGGATGAATGGGAAATTTCACTGGATGAATTCAAAAAAAATCTGCGTGAGAAATTGGCACCATTTAAAGATTATGATGTTGCATTTAGCCAACCGATTGATATGCGGGTGTCAGAAATGCTAACCGGTGTACGCTCAGCAATGGCGATTAAACTCTACGGTGATGATTTGACCCTGTTGAATCAGAAAGCTGAAGAAATTGAACGTTTATTGTCCGGGATTAAGGGCTCGGTTGATATTTTCAGAACCAATATATCCGGGCAGAAATACCTGCAGATAGATATCAATCAAAAATTAATTTCACATTATGGCATTAAGGTTGAAGATATTAATCTGCTGATTGAATCCGCGGTTGGTGGCAAAGTCGTTACCGAGGTTTTAGAAAACAGTCGTCCCATCAATGTTCAGATTCGTTACGATGAAAAAAATCGTAACTCTGTTAGTGCGATTAATAAATTACTTATCAGCACGGCAAATGGAAATAAAATTGCACTTAATCAACTGGCAAAAGTTTCGGTTGTAGATGGGCCGTTACAAATTATACGTGAGTCAGCTAAACGCACGGTGGTGATTCAGTCAAATGTTGAAAACCGGGATGTGGTGAGTTTTGTTGATGAAGTGCAGCGCAGTATTCAGCAGAATATTAAATTACCCAGTGGATATTATGTGACATTTGGCGGGCAGTTTGAAAATCAGCAACGTGCTGCCAGTACACTTGCACGGGTGGTGCCTGTGACTATTGTGTTGATTTTTATTATGCTGTTTATCACATTTAAATCTACGCTTCAGGCAGGGCTTATTTTATTAAATATTCCGTTCGCCATGATTGGTGGAATAATCAGTTTATATGTTTCAGGGTTATATTTGTCTGTGCCTGCTTCGGTGGGGTTCATTACACTGTTTGGAGTGGCGGTGCTTAATGGTGTTGTTATGGTGAGTTATTTTAATCAGCTTAGACTGACCGGTATGAGTTTAATCGATGCGGTAAAAGAAGGTGCGGAACGACGATTACGGCCGGTATTAATGACTGCTCTGATTGCAAGTTTTGGTTTATTGCCCCTGCTAACGGCAACCGGTCCGGGTTCTGAGTTGCAGCAACCGCTCGCAGTTGTAGTCATTGGAGGTTTGATTACTTCGACATTACTGACGCTAATATTACTGCCAACTTTATATGCCTGGTTAGAAGGGGCCGTTGAAAATAAACAGCAGAAAAACATCGAGGTTAAATTATGAAAAAGCTTTCAATGGTAGTGCATCAGTCATTGCAGCAGTCATTAGCCGATTATTTGCGCAGCCAGCAACTGGATACCTTTATGTTTACCCATATTGAAGAGCACAGTTCACACATTCAGAATGATGTTTTTTTATCCGCACGGGACAAGGTTGTAGGCTATGTACCGCAGGTGCGTCTGGATGTTATTCTTGATGAACAGGCGATTAAGCAGCTGCTGGAAAGTATACGCAATTCAAATATTGCTTTTAAAGGTAAAGGTATTTACTGGGTGGCTGATATTGATGATTTTGGTAGTTTGTAGTCAAAAAAATGAACTAGATTAGTGCTCTGTTTGAATTCTTAAATATCTAAGGTGCTTTTAATGCCAGGCGAAATTGTTTAATTATGGTTTTATTTTAAACAAGAATGTTAAATGTGTCTGATAGTTCTGTAGGCGCCGGTTAAAACTAACGCCTACAACTAATGCTTACAACTAATGTTTACAACTAAGGCCTACAAAATAAAAAGCACCTCATTCGAGGTGCTTTTTTGCTATGACAAGTTAAAACGTTTAGAGATTAATTATCGGGCCTAATCATCTGGCCTAATCATCTGGCCTAATCATCTGGTTGGGGCATCGGCAGACCTGCAAGTTTGCATACCTCATGTGTGGGATCGCTTGGAAAGAGATTATAAATATGCTTTCCATATTCTTTCTGGTCATGGAAGTGTTTATCTTTTGTGCCCAGTTCACGCACCACTTTATGCATCGTCGGACATACCTGATTTTCTTCAAAGTAATCTCTGAAATATAAAATTAATTCCCAGTGATCATTGTATAAATCTACACCATCTGATTTAGCCATGGCTTCGGTGAAGTCTTCACTCCAGTCGCCAAGATTTGCTAAAAAACCCTGTTCATTCGTTTCTACGCTTTTGCCGGCTACACTTAACATCATAATTCTGGACTCCAGTTAGTGGTATGTTGAAAACATACATGGGGGGAGCTAAATGTCTTGTCCATTAAGCTTAACTATTGATTATAGTAATATCTGAGGTTATTTATGCCATGTAATGTGAATTCGGATTAACGGTATAAAGCATTTACTACTGCGGATTATGCTTTAAAAAAATAAATTTAATGGCGGTTTTGTGATGTAAATAGTAAGATTTGTGCACCTGTGGAACCTCTGATCAAGTCGTGATTGTTTTATGCTGGCTAAATCCAACCAGACTTAATCAGAGGTTGCCTGAATCATTTATATAAATTCGTGACCCTATTTTTATGACAAACCCTTCTAAAAATTACCCATCTAAACATTACCCATGGCAACAGTCCCAATGGCAAAAGGTGCAACAACAAAGGGCTGTGGACAAACTACCCCATGCCCTGTTGATGACGGGGCCTGAAGGCCTGGGTAAACTCGAGTTTGCTCAGCAGCTGGCTTACAGTTTATTGTGTAAGCAGGTTGATGAGAATGGTTTTGCCTGTGGACATTGTGCGGCGTGTAAATTAATTGAGGTGGATACTCACCCGGATTTATTTGTTCTGCAGGCACAGGAGAGGGGCAAGGCCATTAAGGTGGATGATGTACGTCAGTTATCCAGCAAATTAAATATGACCAGCCAGTACGGTGGTTATCAGGTGACAATTATTGTTGATGCCCACGATATGAATATTAATGCATCAAACAGTTTGCTGAAAACCCTGGAAGAGCCTACCAACAATGCATTATTAATTCTGGTCAGTTCTAATCCGCAGAAGCTGCCGGTGACGGTGCGCTCCCGCTGTCAGTCGATTACCTTTAATGCACCGGATACAGCGCTGGCGCTAAGCTGGCTGCAAACTCAGCAGATTCAGCAGATTCAGCAGGCGCAAAGTTTGCTGCATCTGGCCCACGGTGCACCTTTACTTGCACTGCAACTGGAACAGGAAGGGTTACTGGAGTATCACCAGCAACTGATATCTGCATTACTGAGTGTGGCTAAAAATCAGCCTTTAACGGAACAGGCGGAGCAGCTGCATAAACTCCCTCTGGGGTATTTATTAAACTGGTTATTTGACTGGGTACAGGATTTAATTAAACTGCATCAATGCGGTGAATCAGCAAGGCTGGTACATGGGACACAACGGGCGGAGTTAAATCAACTGGTGGTGCGTTCGAGTTTGAGCGGGCTTTATGAGTTTATGGATCAGCTGGTTAAAAATAAACAATTGCAATCAATTCCACTGAATACGCAAATGTTGTGGGAAGATTTGCTATTATCATGGTATAAAACGTTAAAAAGGGTTTAACATGGCAGCAGCAGGCGGCGCTCCACGACAGGGTATACTTTCACTCACTATTAAAGACAAGGCAGCACTTTATGCGGCCTACATGCCATTTGTTTCCAATGGCGGCCTGTTTATTCCCACCAATAAATCCTATGCCCTGGGGGAGGAAGTGTTTATGCTGCTGACCCTGATGGACGATAAGGAACGCCTACCGGTGGCGGGTAAAATTGTCTGGATTACGCCCATTGGCGCGCAGGGCAATAAATCTACCGGTATAGGGGTGCAGTTCGGTCCCCAGGATAATGGCCAGACCCGCACCAAAATTGAAACCTATCTCGCGGGTGCGCTTAAATCTGACCGCACTACGCATACGATGTAAACATAGTCATTAGTCAAAGCGGTACGCCGTACGTAGGCGCTAATTCTTTTGATGAATGACTAAAGCCCCAAAAAGATCCAAGACCAACGACCCAAGATTTCCTCATGTTCATAGACTCCCACTGCCATCTCGATCGAATCGATCTAAAAGATTTTAATAACAGCTTTAGCGAGCTACTGGATACGATTCAGCAGGCGCAGGTCGAGCGCATGCTGTGTGTATCCATCAGCCTCGACGAATACCCGGCAATGAAAGCACTGGTGGAGAATCAGCCGGATATTGATATTTCAGTCGGCGTGCACCCCTGCGATACACAGGACGATACGGTTAAATTGCAGCAACTGATTGAGCTGGGAAGCGACCCGAAAGTCGTTGCCATTGGTGAAACCGGGCTGGACTATTACTACGCAAAAGATACCCGTGAGCAGCAGCTGGCCAGCTTCAAAGTCCATATGCAGGCGGCTAATGAGCTGCAAAAGCCGGTGATTATTCACACCCGGGATGCCCAGCAGGATACCCTCGATATTTTGAAAGATTATAATGTCGCCAGCTGTGGGGGGGTGTTGCACTGTTTTACGGAAAGCTGGGAGATGGCCCGCCAGGCGCTGGACATGGGTATGTATATTTCATTTTCCGGCATTGTGACGTTTCGTAATGCGGATGCCCTGCGGGACGTCGCACAGCGGGTGCCGGACGATCGGTTTTTAATTGAAACCGATTCACCCTATCTCGCCCCGGTACCTCACCGGGGCAAGCAGAATCACCCGGGCTGGGTAGGGCATGTGGCGGAATGTCTGGCAGATGTTCGGGGTACTAATGTGCAAAGCATTGCGGAATTAAGCCGGCTTAACTATTTACGCCTGTTCGATCGGTAGTATCCGTTGTAACTTAACCGTATTTAAGCATTCATTAATGTTATAATTTACACTGATTTTATTTGACCGGCTTTACCCCATGAAATACAACGTTACCGCAAAAGACATCAAAAAAGCCCGTGTCCCCCACGAGGTGTTTTTAACCAATTTGATTTTCAATCATGTGTTGGTATTAGTGGCGATACTGAGCGCCAGCTCGTTAACGCATTTTATTGTTGTGATTCCCATTTTTTCGTTTGTCAGTCTGGCTTATTTATTCTGGGGCGCGCAACGGGCAAAAAAACGTGCTGGCTGGTATGTGAATGCCCACTGGCAAATCGCCGCCAAACGCAGTCGCTTCTTTTTAATGATGCTGACAGTGATGGGGAGCTTACTGGGGATTATCTACCTGGCCTCCGGCGGAGATATGAAACCCCAGCACTGGGCGTTTGGTGGGGCGGCTTTTCTGCCGGTCATGGTCAGTGTGCTAGGCTTAATTATTTTTGAATCCGAATCATTACATCAGGCTAAAACCGGGGTTTTACCGGACTGGGTGAGCGAGCGTTTTGCGGAAAATGCACTGACGCCAATTGATGAGTCCGTGCCACCAGCGGTTGTCGAAGCGGTTGTGGACACCCATCAGGCCCCCGTTCAGGCATCGGCACAGGACTAACTATCAACCATGGGTAAGCATGTATTCTTAAGTGTACTCGGGGCAACTATTTTAGCCTTGTTACTGGGTGTGTATCTGTCATCGTTAAATCAGCCGGATATTCAACATGCGGGTTTTCCCTGGCAAGTCGAAATATTACCTTCAGGGCAGTCTCGGGTTTTTAGCTTAACGCTCGGTGAATCAACGGTGGATGACGCGGAGCAGCTGTTTAAAGAAATTGCCGAGCTAACGTTATTTTCGTCCACAGAATCAACAGCCGTAATAGAAGCGTTTTTTAACGAAGTTAAAATCGGCGGGCTTAAATCTAAAATGGTGATGTCGATACAGCTGCCCGCGGATGAAATTCAGGCGATGTTTAATCGTGGTGCACGTATTGCTACCCTGGGCAGCGGTACACGCAAAGTCACCCTGTCGGCAGACGATGCGGCTAAAGTTCGCCAAACCGCCATTGCATCCATTACCTATTTACCGTCAGTGCACCTCAATGCAGAATTAATTAAAAATCGTTTTGGAGAACCGGCTGAAAAAATTGCCGATAGTGCAAGCGATGCGGTGCACTGGTTATATCCGCAAAAAGGCGTTGATATTGCATTGAGTGAGAGCGATAAAGAAGTTATTTTATACGTCTCGCCACAAAATTTTGACGCGATTTTACAACCATTGAAAAATACTTCTAATAATTAGGGATGCTCTGATCAAGTCTAAATCTTCACGAGTCATGTAAGCGATTATAGGTAAGCGATTATGGGGCGCGCGATAAATACAGGGGTCGCGATAAATACACCAGTAAGGCATAATAATAAGTCGTCATAACAAACAGGAACCGCCTAACGTGAGCACCACAAATCCCACACCCGATAATGCTATCCCGGATATCGAAGTCGTAAAAACCTATCTGCTACAACTGCAACAAACTATTTCTCAAGCACTCACCGAAGAAGACGGCGGCAAAACATTTGAAATAGATGAATGGCAGCGCGAGCAGGGTGGCGGTGGAAAAAGCTGTGTGCTGGCGGACGGAGATGTGTTTGAATCTGCAGGCATTAATTTTTCCCACGTGTTTGGTGGCAAGTTGCCCGCATCGGCAACCGCGCACCGCCCGGAACTTGCGGGGCGTTCATTTCAGGCGATGGGCGTATCGTTAGTGATTCATCCTAAAAATCCCTACATTCCCACATCCCACGCTAATGTGCGGTTTTTTATTGCGGAAAAAGACGGCGAAGATCCGGTGTGGTGGTTTGGCGGTGGTTTTGATTTAACCCCGTATTATGGATTTGAAGAAGATGCAAAGCACTGGCATCAGATTTCTAAAGAGGCCTGTGAGCCATTTGGCGAAGCTGTTTTTCCGAAATATAAAAAATGGTGTGATGAATATTTTTATTTAAAACACCGGGACGAACCCCGTGGCATTGGCGGTTTATTTTTCGATGACTTGAATGAATGGGGCTTTGAAAAAAGCTTCGCGTTTATGCAAAGCGTTGGAGATCATTATATTAAAGCCTATCGGCCCATCGTACAAAAACGTAAAGCTATGGAATACGGTGAACGTGAACGGGATTTTCAGTTGTATCGTCGCGGACGTTACGTAGAATTTAATCTGGTTTATGACCGCGGTACATTGTTTGGTTTACAGTCCGGCGGACGAACAGAATCCATTTTAATGTCGATGCCACCGAATGTGCGCTGGCGTTATAACTGGCAGCCAGACGCGGGCAGTGCGGAAGCCGAGTTGTATGAAAAATATCTGAAACCCCGGGACTGGGTTTGATTTAAAAGTACAGGCGAATGAACGAGAATAAAATCAAAAGCTGTTGTCCGCAAATGAATGCTAATAGATGCAAATAAAGTCAAAAGCTTTATTTAGTATTATACAAAAACAGTTCAGACAAAAAGTACCGCCGTCATTGTCATTCCTGATGCTTTTGGGCCGGATTAATTCGTTTGGAACGAATTTAAACAGGTCATTAGATACCCGCTACTGGTACACCGTGATAATGACATAATCATTAATTCAATTTTCTTTTGTGTAATGTTTATACAGTTCGTCATAGGCATACAAATGTATATTCGCGTCTATTAGCGTTCATTTGCGGAAAACAGCCTGTGCTTTTAAATTCAAACCCTCTGCAATGTATTCTGATCCGTATGATCAAAAGTTGCTTCATCAATCCGACTCCACAACCAGCTATTTTCTTTATAACTATACTGCCCATTTTGAATGTCCACATCTAAAATATATTTTTTAGTTTTATAGGCTTCATCTAAATACAGGTTGGATAAAATGCCGTGGGTTTCTGAACCGGCTTCGGCATCACCGCCTGCATTAACTAACACGCCCCGGGGTACCATAAAGCCGCGTAGCAGCTGTTTCCTATCACCATCCCATACCAGGTTACCAACTTCTTCATGAAACGCATCAGCCTCACCCTCACCTGGGCGCCAGGCAGTCATCATGGAATAGCGCAAACCATATAATGCCTGGGGGCCGTTATTTACCAGGTCCAGTGGTTTAAATACACAACGTTCACGAAATTTTGTTTCGTTTTAATCCTTGCAATGTCGATACCTTTATCACCCTCTTATGTGCCGGCAAGTGCTGCCAGTGGGCCGAAGTTTTTGATGATTTCGTCGCTAATGGTTTTCTCCTGAGGAATGCTATTCATTTTATTTTTAAATCAGTTTACTAACCCTGGTTGAGGCTTTGTTTGATATCAAACAGGCAGTCTGTCAGATAGTACTTGATCTTTTGGTTAACATTCTCTAATCTTTCTCTATTGAGAATATTTTGAGAATATTATGATGACCCCCAGCCAACAACGCACTCTGGATTTTATTCAGGCGTATATTTTAAGAAACGGCCATGCACCCACCTATCCTGAAATTGCTAAGGGTATCGGCATACAGTCACAGGGTACCGCGCATCGTTATGTGAAAGCGCTAATTGACGAGGGCTACCTGTTTAATGAAGAGGGCTCCCACCGGGGCCTGCGCCTGCCGGATGAAGAAATGGAGCAGGGCATGTCAATTCCTTTGCTGGGTAAAATTGCCGCGGGTCAGCCGATTGAAGCCATTGCTGGTTACGACAGTATTAATCTAAATCAGATGTTCGGGGGCGATAACCGTTACGCACTTAAAGTGGATGGCGAGTCGATGGTTGAGCTGGGTATTTTAGACGGAGATACAGTGGTGATTGAGTCCTGTAGTAGCGCGTCTAAAGATTCGGTCGTTGTGGCATTAATTGATAACTATGAAGTGACCTTAAAAATTTATCGTCCGTTATCCCACGGACGCATTAAATTAATTCCCGCTAACTCAACAATGGAGCCGATGGTATATCCGGCGGAGCGGGTGCAGATACAGGGGGTGCTGGTGGGAACGTTGCGGACTTATTAATTTTAGATTCTCCCCAGCCCCCTCTTTTTCCAAGAGGGGAGTAAGCGCTAAGTCTCCCCCTTTGGAAAAGGGGGATTAAGGGGGATTTGAAAACGTCCAGCTATCAAACCGGGTTTGATTGTGCAGGATAAATTGCATGCACTTAAACCTCCCCTCACTAGGTTATTGATTACTATGAATTTGATATTTTATAGCATTATATCTATTCCCTCTTTTACTAAGAGGGGAGTAAAGCTAAATCTCCCCCAGCCCCTCTTTTTCTAAGAGGGGAGTAAAGCTAAATTTCCCCCAGCCTCTCTTTTTCTAAGAGGGGAGTAAAGCTAAATTTCCCCCAGCCTCTCTTTTTCTAAGAGGGGAGTAAAGCTAAATTTCCCCCAGCCTCTCTTTTTCTAGGAGGGGAGTAAAGCTAAGTCTCCCCCTTTGAAAAAGGGGGATTAAGGGGGATTTAAAAGTATCCAGCTATTTAAATCTGTTTCGATTGGGCAGAATAACTACATTTATTAACAGCAAGCTTTAAGATACCTGTAAAACTATTTACAAATCAAACGGTGAAAGTCTGTGCCTTTGCATTTTGCGCAGGGTGGAATATGCCCAGCCTTTTTAAAATGCAGCTGTTCGCCGCATTCATCACAGATAAGCACACCCGGGCCAGTAATTTCACCTGTACGGTAGGGCGCATGCTCAGCGGCTTTTTTAAGTTGCGCCAGTTCAACGGTTGTTTGATCTGCGGCCTGTTTAAAGTAATCGTAAAGGTAGTTTTCAATGACATCCGCATCAATGGACAGCCACTTTTGAAACTCCTCGCCGCTTTCAGTCATGTAATCCGCCGCTTCTTTAAGGTCGCGTTTAAGATAAGCTGAAATCTTTTGCGCTTCCTCTTTACTGAGCTCATCCAGCTCTGAGAGCTTTTCACTGGTTTTATCAATTAATTTATGCAGCACAGGCCCGGTTTTCTCCTCAAGTAGTTTGAACTCTTTCATACTCAGTTTTAACAATTTTTCGTAAGCTTCGCTCATCGCTTCAGTTGAAAATACAGGTTTTTTTTCGCTCATAATATCTTCCTCGTTTGTGGTTAATTTTATGTCAAATCAGGGCGGTTTTCATTGATTTTTAACAAGGGCTACTGGTATCAGCTCTGATTATTTTAGATCGGCCAAAATGACCAGATTCTAACCATACTTAAGCAGGGTATTCCTGGCATTTTGAGGCTTAAAACCAGGGTCTCAAAGAAAGCTTGTTACAAATCAAAGCTATGACTGCTAACGATTAATCGTCATGTTTTAAGGTCTATAATCGACTATATCAGTTTTATTTAAATGAGGAAGAAATAGATGTCCAATGATGCCAATTTCAGCATGCCAAAAATATCAGCAGAGCGTGAAGATCAGGTGCTGGTTGAACCTGAAAAAAAATTAGGGAAAGGTAAGATTTTTGCGGATGCAAATTACCCCTATCCGGAAAAGATGAAAAGGGGAGAGTATGAAGCGTTAAAAAAAGAGCTGCAAATTGAACTGCTGAAAATGCAGGGTTGGGTGAAAGAAACCGGGCAGAAAATTCTAATTTTATTTGAAGGTCGGGATGCGGCAGGTAAGGGGGGCACCATAAAGCGCATGATGGAGCATATGAACCCACGTGGTGCGCGGGTTGTTGCACTGGAAAAACCCAGCGAGTTTGAACAGGGTCAGTGGTATTTTCAGCGATATTTACAGCATATGCCAAGCGCGGGCGAAATAGTTATGCTGGATCGTTCCTGGTATAACCGTGCCGGGGTGGAACGGGTTATGGGTTTTTGTAAACCCGGGGAGTATCTTGAATTTATGCGTCAGGCACCGGAGCTGGAACGCATGCTGGTGCGTAGTGGTATAAAGTTATACAAATTATGGTTTTCTGTGAGTCGTAATGAGCAGTTCCGGCGCTTTCAGGGGCGTAGAAAAGATCCATTAAAGCAGTGGAAACTGAGTCCAATTGATCTGGCGTCACTGGATAAGTGGGAGGATTATACCGAGGCAAAAGAGGCCATGTTTTTCTATACCGATACCGCGGATGCTCCCTGGACAGTGGTGAAATCTGACTGTAAAAAACGTGCTCGTATAAATGCAATGCGGTTTCTGTTAGATAAACTGGATTATCCCAATAAAAACTCAATGGTTGCCCAGTTGCCTGACCCGTTAATTGTCGGTTCTGCGGAAACGATTTATGAGACAGGAGAGCATACACTGGAGAAACCGCCACTCGTTAATGATTTTCCTGAACACGAAGAAGAGGGACAGGAACAGGAGAATAATGATGCATAAAACACAACATGCGCAAAAAATTACCGAAAGATTTCGTGAATTAGTGACTCAGGCGGGGGATTCCTTACCTGCGCAACATTATGAAGAACTCACTCTGTTGATTGAGGCGGGAATTGATACGGCACTGGTGGAACGGCTGGAAAAAATGGCTGATAAAATACAGGCGCTTGCCAAAGAAGTGAGAAGTGATGCGGAGTTCTTCGATTGAGATTAAAACAGCATAAATTAAGGCCTTAAAATAACTAAATTTTGCTCTAAAAAGATTATCACAGAGATATAATATGAATTATAAATCGGCTGAAAAGTATCTGTTAAGCAAACCCGCATCGCGAAAATATTTTCCGTTTGGGCCTGATGTGGCAGTGTTTAAGGTTAAAAATAAAATGTACGCAACATTATCCATGAATAAAAACACAGCCAATATGAACCTGAAATGTGACCCGTATCGGGCCGCTGCACTGCGCGATGTATATGATGCGGTAATTCCCGGTTATCACATGAATAAATTACACTGGAATACCGTAATTTTAGATGCCAGTATTGCGCAAAATGAAATCGAAAAGATGATAGATCACTCTTACGCGCTGGTTGTAAATGGCCTGAAAAAAGCCGAGAAAAACGCCTTGCTTTTAGCCCATTCAGGTGAGGATTTTTTTAAAGATTTATAAGAAAGTTAAATGTTATTTGATAAAGTTATAAAACTAGCTACAATACACACAACTGTATGCTTTAATTTAAAGAATATGGTAACTAATTTCTCTAACAACACTGGTGTTTAAAATGGCCGTAAAGAAAAGAAAAGGTAAGAAAAAAGCTGCTAAGAAAGCAAATCCTTTAGTAGCATTAAAAACTAAATTAGCGGATATGAAAGCGCAGGTAAAATCTGTGCAAACTGAAGCTAAAGACGTTGCTAAGCGTGCTGATGCATTAGTTAAAGGCATGGCTGGTGCACCGGCTGCTCCTGCAGCTAAAACAGCAAAGAAGAAAACTAAGAAACGTCGTAAGAAAAGAGCTGCCAAGAAGAAGTAATTTTTTCGGTAGAACTTTAAAAAAGGGGGCTTAGGCCCCTTTTTTTATGCATAATTTTATGTGTAGAAAGTGATATAGGCGCCTGTAAAATTAAATGCTGCGCACAGCAATGGAAATGAACCAGCCAGGACACTGGATATATCAGCAGGTCAGCAGGTTTTTAGACAGGTTTATGAACAGCTTTCCAATACCGTGCAAATGAGGCCGAATAATCCATAGAAATCAGCCTTCAGGGAAGTGTGTAAAGACACAATGAGCGAAGAAACATTTGAAACCAGTATTAAGAGTGGTATTTAATAAGAAAATTTATAATGGTTGTGGCAAATTTTGCATTAACCGGCGGGCATCGAACATGTTGCTTACTCAAAATATGGGTATAAAACTTTAAACAGCTTAAATTATAAGAGTGATAATCATAAATAAGCATTTACCACCATTAGCTCAAATATTGCTCATATATCTTTGTAGTGTGAGCGGTTTAGTCGCACAGGAGCTGGAACCCAGATCCTATGCCAATGCACCGATTGGACTCAACTTTGTGGTGGCGGGTTATCAACATTCACAGGGCGGGCTGGTATTAGACCCGGCTATTCCCATTAGCGATGCAACATCCAGGGTTAATGTGGCGATATTGGGTTATCTTCGCACGCTAAATGTGGCTGGATTATCCGCAAAGGCAGGGTTTGTTTTGCCCTATGCGGATTTATATGCGCAGGGGCGCGATGAAAATAATCTACTACTTACCCGTGAAACCCGTGGCATTGTAGATCCTGCGTTATATTTTAGTGTCAATTTTTATGGCGCACCGGCGTTGAGTTTGCAGGAATTCAGAATTTATAAACAGGATACCATTGCCGGGTTTACCTTGAAAGTGGCCCCACCGTTGGGAAATTACGATAAAGAAAAAATTATAAATCTGGGTACGAATCGCTGGTCCATTAAGCCAGAGCTGGGGATATCTAAAGCTATAAATCGCTGGACTGTGGAAGCCACTGCCAATGTAACTTTTTATAGCGAAAACGATACATTTGCTACGGATAAAGTTCGCAAACAGGCACCGGTATACTCCGTTCAGGGTAATTTAACCTATACCTTTAAAAACAAAATCTGGCTATCATACGGTGTTACCTATTTTACCGGCGGTGAAACCAGGGTAGATGGGGTAGTGAGTAATAATTTGCAGGATAATTCACGCACCGGAATGACACTTGCAATTCCAGTGGATAAATATAACTCGATTAAAGTATTCGCGAGTACAGGCTTAAGCACGCGTACCGGCACAGATTATGATTCTATCAGTGTTTTCTGGCAATATCGCTGGGGGGCAGGGTTATGAAAATAACCTGGATGTGAAATGAAATTAAATAATATATTTGCAGAAATTCCAGACGAACTCGATAATGAGCTAATGCAAGTATTGCAACAAAGCGACAATATTAAAATACAGAGAATTGTTTCAAAAGGCCAGGTATCCCCTGAAACTGGCTGGTATGATCAGCAACAAAATGAATGGGTTATTGTCATTAAAGGTGAGGCAGTCATAACATTTGAGCAAACTGAAGTTGCTATGCAGGCGGGGAGTTATATTAATATTCCTGCTCATACCAGGCATAAAGTCAGCTGGACCCACCCGGATTTAGAGACAGTCTGGTTGGTGGTTTATTACTAAATTTAAACATCTGACAAAATGTTTAGCACTTGAACTGTGAAGTCAGTGTATTAAGTCGTTCCGATAATTCAAGCAAATTCTGACTGACTTCAGACGTGTGCAATGTGCCATCTTCAACGCGCTCACTGGTGTCATTAATATTTGTAATATTGCGATTGATTTCTTCGCTGGTGCTGCTTTGTTCTTTGGCTGCAATCGCAATCTGGGTGGTCATGGAAGTGATGTTTGAAACAACCTCAATAATGGCATTGAGTGCCGTGCCCGCTTTATTTGCCTGAATAACGCTATCACTTGTAACTTCTTTTTCATGTTCTACAGCAACCACAATATTACGGGTTCCAGTTTGAACTTTCTCAACGGTTTCTCTAATTTCAAGTGTTGACTGGTGAGTTCTTGACGCAAGTGTTCTAACTTCATCTGCCACAACAGCAAAACCTCTGCCCTGTTCACCCGCACGTGCCGCTTCAATTGCCGCATTAAGTGCTAACAGGTTTGTTTGCTCAGCAATATCATTTATAACATCCAGAACAGCTCCAATCTGATCACTGGCAGTGGCAAGCTCAGAAATAATAACATAAACCTTATCAACCTCATCGGATAACAGTGTGATGCTCTTTACAGTATCATTTACAATTTTTTGTCCTTCAATGGCCTGTTCTTTGCCTTCGTCCGCAGCGTTGGCGGTTTGTTCAGCATTGGTGGCAACTTCCTGAACGGTTGAGGTCATTTCTGTCATGGCGGTAGCAACCAGAGAGGTTTCTGTTCGCTGAGTGGATGACTCCTGTGACATAATTGAACTGTAATTCTGCAGCTTTGCAGTTTGTTCATTTAAAACATCAGTTTCTCTGGTGATATCCTGAATCATTATCTGTAACTGGCTGGTAAACTGATTAACTGAGCTTCTTAACAGGCCTATTTCATCATTATTCGTGACAGGTAAGCGAATGGTTAAATCACCATTACCCTGCGATAAGTCATTTATAAGCGAGTTGGTTTCATGAATGGGGCCCAGTATAAATTTACTTAATGTGAAAAATACAACAAAGGTAATAACCAGCATTACAACAGCAATATTCAGCCCAATAATTGAGTAATATTCAGCAATAACATTATCGCCAGTCATCTTCACTTTATCTGTAGCGGTACTGATTCGATTATTACTTTCCTCTAATTGCTGTGCCACAATAGATTTAGACATGCCTAGCAGTATGTAACCTAAATTTTCCTCATCATAAATAATGGGATATTTATATTCAATTATGTTGCTAAGATCGCCTGGTTTTTGAAATTTTATATATTGTGTATTATCCGGTTTGATATAGGCGACATAGGCTACTTCAATATCAGTTGATGCATTCGTTTGATAACCTTCCAGTGTGGAAAAATCATACGAGAGGATAATATCCGGTGCTGTTTTTGCTAAAAAACGGCCAATTACATCGGCTTTAGATTTCAGCCCGGCTAATAAGGCTTTTTCAGAGCTGGCCTGTTCATCTTTCAGCGCAGAGAAAGAGAGCGCGCTCTGCGTCTCAGATGCTGTCTTTGCGCCATCAATTAAAAATGCTCCACCACCAACTAAAATTAGTAAGGTCATGATAATAATGGGGGGAATGACTTTATATTTTAATTGTATATTTTTAAACTGCATTACAAATACCTGATTACTCTAAAGTTTGGTGAAATAAATTTATGTTGATAATATAAGCTAGGAATCACCCGATTGTCATTCGCAAGTCGGGTGATGTGATAACCCGCTATAAATTAAAGATCTTCGCCAATAGCGTATTTTACAATTTCACGTACTTTTGCATAATCAGCATCAGATACTTTGTGAAAGTTTGTGACTTTTGCGGCTTTTAATATCGCATCATCACTGCCCTTAAGTGATGTCATGATCGATTGTATTTTTGCAGATTTATCTGCGGGCATTGAGCTTATTACAGCCCAGGGTAACTGATTAAATTCATCGCTTCGCGCAAGAATTTTTAACTGGCTGATATCCGTTTTTTTGTTGATGATTTTGGTTTTTAAAATAACATCACCCGCCCCAGCGGCATCAGCTGCTTTGTTGTAAATACCAATGACTGCGCTGGGCGGGTTTTTGGCAAATTTAACCGTATAGTCCGTGTCGGCGACCAGTCCTGCCTTTTTAAGAATAGCAGTTGGAGCGATGTAGCTCCCCATGGCTTTTTTGCCACCCCCGAATAAGATGGTTTTACCTTTTAAATCTGCTACTGAAGCGATACCTGAGTCCGCTCGAACGGTAAGAGAACCGGAAATAACTTTATTACCAAACTCTTCATTCGAAACAATTACATTGTAATTACCACTTTTATGACTGAGTAGATAATGGTATTGGTTGTAATGAACAAGATCATACTTTTTGTTTTCTACGCCCTTCCAGAATTCCTTAAAGTTTTTTGCAACAATCAGGTTAACCTTTTCGCCCAGTTCTTTAGAGAGCTTTTCCGCCAGGGGTTTAAAGGCCTTATGGGTTACTGCAACTGGGCGACGTGGAAAAACCCCCATATTAATATCAGCTACCGCGGGAATAGAAGTGACACCTAACAGGCCAGTCAGCAGAAGGGTAGCGCAATGTAGTTTATTCATGAATAACTCCGGAGGAATAATGTTGATAACTTTCTTAACTATAGATCTTAAATACCAGATTGCCTTAAATTCACTGAAATTCACTGAAATTAGTAGTGTGAGAGAGATGGAATTTTGAGAGTGAGCCTTAAACGGGTAGAAAAATATAGGGCCTGGGAAATAAGGTATTATGTAAGTTCTTATATAATGCCTTATAAAATATAGGGATAAATGGTATTCTGAAACAGGCTTTCAGTAACTTAGGTATACTGGAAGGGCCAGAAGTTTAAACTCCCAGTGATTAAAGCTACCAGTAATTAAAGCTACCAGTAATTAAATCTACCAGTAATTAAATCTACCAGGGATTAAAACTAAATGGCTCGGTGTTATAACCGCGACACAACCGAGTGGGACATGTCTTTCAAGGTCGGTTTAAAGCCGTCTTAGTAGAGCAAGATGCATACCTGCTGGAATTAGCACGGGAGAAGAAAAATCGCAAAGCCATTAGCGTTTTTTGAAAATAAATACAAATATCCCAAAATTGCGATATCAAAAGCCTATTTGACAGGGAGTTATACGTTAAAAGAAATAGGAGAGCATTTTGGGTGTCATTATTCAACTATTAGTCGAACTGTTAAAGGTTATGAATCATGAATGTGGCATGGGAAGCGCCCGTTCTTCCCTGGTAATTCCCTGGTAATTTTCAACTAATTGAAGGCCAGGCCTTAATGATGAAGTGGTAATGTAATATTTACCCTGAAACCACCAAGTTCTGCAGACTGTTCAAATTTAATACTGCCGTTGTAGTCGTTAATTATATCGGCAGTAATCGCCAGCCCAAATCCATGACCCGAAACTTTTTCATCCAGACGTACACCTCTTTTAGTGAGTTCATTCATTTTTTCATGATCAGCACCTGGGCCATCGTCTTCTATGCAAATGTAAAGGTCAGAATTAACACTCACGCTAAGCGAAATTTTCTGTGCAGCCCATTTATAAGCATTATCTAGCAGGTTGCCGAGTAACTCCATCATGTCTTCTCGATCGACCGGGCAGATAATGTTATCGGGTATATGTGTCGTTAATTTTAATGCTTTATTAGTATGCATCATCTCTAGCGTTTTAAGCAGCGCGGACAGGTCATCTGTAAATGAAAACAGGCTACCGCTATGACTATGGCCTGCTAAACGTGCCCGCTTTAGAATACGTTCTGTAATCTGATGAATATCATCTGCCTGTTTTATTAATATGTTGTTGCTTGTGTCGGGGATGTCATGTTTATCGGTTAATTGTTTTATAACGGTTAAAGGTTTTTTAATCGCATGGGCTAAATCACCCAGTGAATTACGTGAGCGGAGTAAATGCTGCTGCATAAGGCCGAGTAAATGATTTACTTCATTTATTAATGGATATAATTCGCTCGGGACATCAGTGCTTAGTTTTTCAAGCTGTCCTTGTTGAAGTGATTTTAGCTCATGCTGTATTTTAATAAGGGGTATTAAGCTTTTGCGAAGAATAAATATTTGAATCATGACCAGGGTTAACAACATGCCGATGGCCATTGCAGCAAACCAGTATTTAAACTGCTTAATATTTTCATTGATAGGATTAAGATCTTCAGCAACAGTAATCGTTAGTTGATGCCCCTGTTTTTTATAACCCGCAGACACAATTAGCAGGGATTGCTGTTCCGGCCCCGGTTGTAATGATTGTAATTGTTGGCCGGTGTTCACTGTTTGATGGTTTAGTTTTTGATCCCATAAAGAGCGAGAACTAATGGTTTGATTGTCTGTGCCAATAACAAAATAGTGTCCAGAAAATGGCTGATTGTAAACGTGACCAACTTGTAATATATCAATGGTTAAACTGTTTTTTTTGTCGAAATTAACATTGCTCAATAAAGTTTCTGCATCATGTTTCAGGCGTGATGCAATATATTCCTCAGCCAGGAATTGAACATTAATACTCACCAGTAGCCACAAAGCAGAGAAGGCGACAATTAAACTGAGTAATAAGCCTGTGCTGAGTTTAGATTGCAATGATTGCATTAGTGGTTGTCTCTAAAAACATAGCCCTGGCCACGTCGTGTTTCAATTCGTTCTTTACCTAAAATTTGACGCAGATGCCTGACATATACTTCAATGACATTACTGTCTTTTTCCGAATCAAAATCATAGATATGTTCAGTGATTTTTGATTTCGACAAAATCCGTTCCGGGTTTAATAAAAAATAGCGTAACAGGCGATATTCAATGCCGGTTAGTTTATGTGTTGCATTATCTTCGGTGGTAACCGTTTGTTTCTCTTCATCCAGTGAGAGACCGGCAACATTGAGTGTACCGCCGGGCTGCTGGCTTGATCGATGTAGCAACGCGGTAATTCTGGCCAATAATTCTTCAACATGAAACGGTTTTCCCAGGTAATCATCGGCACCGGCTTTGAAGCCATCCACGCGCTCATGCCAGGCATTTCTGGCCGTTAGTACAATCACCGGTAAATGGTTATTACTGGCACGCCAGTTTTTCAGAACATCAATACCATTGCGCTGAGGTAAGCCCAGGTCAAGCACCGCAACATCGTATATCATTTCACTGCCAAGGTACTCAGCATCAACGCCATTGTCTGCAACATCTACCGCATAACCTGCCGCCTGTAGGTCTTTTTTTAGTGTGTTCACCAAATCATGATCGTCTTCTGCTAATAGTAGACGCATGATTAATGGTCTTCCTTAACAGATAACAGCTTGCCGGTTTTTGCATTAATATAAATTTCTCTTACCACTCCGTCTTCACCCAGAATTTCCACTTCATAAGCGATTTTTCCATCTTCTTTTTCCAGTTCTACCTCAAGAATTTTACCCGGAAATGTCCGTCTTATATTTTTAAGTATGGCTTCCAGGGGTAAAATTTCACCGGAGACTTGCAGGCGTCTGGCCTCAATATAATCATCATCGGCCTGTGCAAGTTGTAATGGGGCCAGTGCAATAATGCCCAGTGCAATAATTCTCAGTGCAATAATTCTCAGCAGTAAGCCGGGTATTAAGTTTTTAGTAATATGAGGATGTCTATTCATGTTTTAAGTATACCTTAATCGTGGGTTAATCATCCCACTTACCAAAGCCGGGTATACGCACATCGTGCTCATTAAATACCCCCTGTTCAGCTTTTTCATGACAGGCATTACATTGGCTAAAGCTTTTAACCTGTGGATTGTCCGAAACCATGGATTGGGGGATTTCATCATGTTCATGTTTAAAATAGTGGATATCTGATATGCGTAATGGTATATCACTCGATTTAATGGACTGGCTAAATTTACGTGATCGTCGATAATCAGACTGCTCCGCACTATTCGTTAGAAGATACTGACTAATTGACTCGGCAGTTTGCACATCAAGTTCAGCATTATCTCCAAAATGATCTTCAAGCCCTGACATTAATTTACGCCAGGATTTTGCAGGCAATAAACCCGGTGGATAGGCCATGTGGCAGCTACCACATTCATCTTTATATAAAGGATTTGTAACAGTGGCTACATCTGATGATTTATGCCGCTGTTCTTCCATTTTTCCCCAGCGAAAATCATTATCACTCCACACTACAGGCAGTGTGAGAATGCCGACGGTGAAAACAATTGCGCTTATTGCAAGTGTGCTTTTCATAATATTTCTCCTAAAATTTAGATTCGTTTTCAATGTAAGCGAGTATGTTGGATTTTTCCTGAGCCGTGCATTCACGCCCCAGGGTCCATTTACAATTACGTTTAAACCATTTGTTGATTTTTTTAACGCTGGTTAAGCGTTGCGGGTTAACAGACGGTGCCATCGGTTTAATTTGCTTGTTTGTTTTAACGTGTTTTCCTGGTTGAGTTAGATCTTGCGTGTGGCAACTTGCACAACTGCGACTGGTAAATTCCCCCTTAGCCATAAATGTTTTTTGCCATAATGCTTTACCCCGTTGTGCATCGGCCGTGTTTGCTCCCTGAGCAGCGTAAACCGTTAATAAATTATTCACCGTGTTGGGTTCTGCCTGGGCAAAGCCAAATGGCACACTGATAAGTAGGGTGGTCATTAGAAATGTGTTTTTCATGATTAATCCTTATTCTGTTTTGCCAGGCTTAAAGCCGGTTAACATCGATGACACCAGATTCTCTTTATGAATTAAGCTTTCAACTAATACCCCGGCAACATGTATAAATACAAGAAACAGTGTGAAGTTAGCAAAGAACTCATGAACCTCTTCAAGTGCATTACTCCAGAAGCTTTCTGTTTGAGTGAACCAGTGAGCAACGGGGCCTATATGCTCTTCAGCGCCGAGTAAAAAAACGCCCGTTATCGATGTAATGAGTAAACTGATCATCAACAGAATGACCATGGCTCCCCCGGCGGGGTTATGCCCAAGATAACGTTTAGCTTTAAAACGTAAGGTATCTTTCAGAAATTGCATGATATTTTTACGGGAATAAACAAAATTACTGAACCTGGCATATCGGGTACCGATAAACCCCCAGATAATTCGGATAACGAGTAGTGCAAGTATCAGGTAACCGGCCCAGCTATGTATCGTTAAAAAATCATCTTCGGTTATGTAAGTGATTACAAAAGCACTGACCAGGGACCAGTGAAAAAATATGACAAGTGGATCCCAGACCCTTGTTTGAGATGAATTAGCCATGATAATAAAGCCTCCAGATTTCGATTGACTTTAAGATATCAACTGAAACTGAAATCAAGCTGAAAATAGAGCATTAAAAATGAAAATTATTTTAGAAAGTTACCCGAATTAAACCATTAAGTGAAAGATTGATAATATCTATGACAATTGCTGTTGAGCTGGGTATATTAATGGGTGCACTTATTAGTGCATTCTCTGTACAGGGAGAAGTAGTCACTGCTGTAGTCTCAGTGCTGTTTAGTAGTTTGTTTGTGAATGGTGTTTCTGAGTTACAAAAAGAAAATGTAGGATGTGATTAATGGTAAATATAAAAATAATTATACTGAAAACACTTGGTGTGCTTCTAATGGTTTTTAGTGTATTTGGTTTTGCTTATGATATATCTGCTTTGGACCAAAAAATGTTTTCATTTTTTGGTGTTGTGAATAATTTGTTATTTGCTATTGGTGGAATCTATATTTTTAAAGAGTATAAGTTATTAAGTAATAAAGGGATGAAATATTATATAAGTATAGTGTCTGGTTATATAGGTATTGTTGGCCTGGCTATGTTACTTGATGGTGCTTTTTCAATGGGAATTTATAGTCTTTTGGTTAGTTTTGTAATATTTTTAGGGTTTTCAATTTTTGGGATAATGTGTGTTAAAAGCAATTAGTTTTGAGTGATATGCTAGGGTAACTCTGATTAAGTCCAATATTATGACATAATAAAGGTATGTGCAAATTTAGGATGGGTCAAATTTAGGATGGGTGTCTGGGATGTCCCTTCTGGGATGTCCCTCAGCTTCGGTCGGTACCGGCCTTATCGGTTTAGCTGGAGTTGCCAGACGTAAGAGAGCTTAAACATTAATCTAAGTTATATTAAAGGGCGGCTTTTTTATTATAAAGAACGTTATAAAGAACGGTACTAAAGAACGGTACCAGGTCTTTCCATGCCACATTCATAAATTATGTTAGGCATTAAAAATGCGAGATCAGTTGAACTAGCGCGGGCAGACGGTTATATCATGGAATAACTTGCGGAATAACTTGGACACCCAGCTTTAAGTGCTCTTAATAGGGAGGTCATCGCAAATGTTTAGTAAAATCAACATGTAATCAATGGCTTAGATATTCACAGGGCACATTATCCTGTTCTGTGAAAAGAAATAACAGAAATAACAGAAATAACAGAGACACCCATCATAAGAAATTTAAGGAGTCGGTGACAATTGAGAGTCAATAGTGTTATCGTTTGTCACCGCCCATTTAATCGTTATAAATCGACGAGTTTGGTCTTACCCCAATAAAACGCACACTCAGTTAATCTACCAATTTATTTTCATAATTAATCGGCGATTTATATCCCAATGATGAGTGTCTTCGCTGTCTATTATAAAATACTTCGATGTAATCGAATATGACAGACCTCGCTTCATCGCGAGTATGATAATCATCATGGTGAACTTGTTCAACTTTTAAACTGTGGAAAAAACTTTCCATCGTTGCGTTATCGTAACAATTTCCTTTTCTACTCATGCTACAAATTAAATCATTAGTCTTGAGTAATGCTTGGTAGTCACCTGCATAATACTCTTTTCCTCGATCTGAGTGCACGATCACTTTGTTTTTAGGCTGACGTAGATCTAATGCATTTTGTAACGCGTCTTGCGCGAGTTTGCTCGTTAAACGATCTGACATTGACCAACCAATAATACGTCTTGAATATAAGTCTAATACAGCCGCTAAAAACAACCAGCCTTCACGTGTCGGGATATACGTAACGTCTGCCACCCATTTTTCATCACAGTGCTTTGCACTAAAATTTTGTTCCAGTAAATTTTTAGCCGGAAAACGACTCTTTCTTGAATCGGTTGTTATTTTAAATTTCTTAATCGTTTTAGGTATGATCTCAGCTTTTTTCATTAACCGCGCGACGCGGTTCACGCTGCACTGTCTGCCTTGTTCAATCAGTTCTTCGTAAATTCTAGGCGCGCCATAGACTGCTCGGTTAGCATCAAATATCGTTTTAATTTCGACGAGCAGCTGCTTGTTCTCACTCGCTCGTTTTGATTCCGCTCGATCCAACCAATCATAGTAGCCTCGAGCTGATACTTCTAAAACCTGGGACATAAGCTTAATTGCGTACACATGCTTATGGTCTTTAATAAACGTGTACTTCACTTGAGTTCCTTGGCAAAGTACACGGCGGCCTTTTTTAGTATTTCGTTCTCCTCTTTGAGCCGAGCAACTTCTTTCTCTAAAGCTGTGACATCGGTTTCTTTCTTCGGACGCCGACCTTTGCCTGGAAAGGCTTCATCACCATGCGCATCAATTTCAGCTTTCCATTTATATAATTGATTTCTTTTTATACCTAATTCTCTAGCGAGTTGAGCGCCATCTTTATCGCCTTGCTCTAATAGCCTTACGGCTTCTCTTTTGAACTCAACACTAAATACTTGTCTTTCTTGTTTTGCCATTTTCTCTCTCCTGGTGGCATAATGCCCCCTTTAGAGAGTGTGCGTCAAACTGGGGTAGGTTTAGTTTGACCCCTTGATTACTACAGGGCAGGTTTATGTTAATAGCTAGAAATCTTCAAATAAAGAATATTATAAATCATTTATTGGCTATGCTTTTTCTGCTTATTTCGTCTATAGCTAGCGCGTCTGAGTCGGAATCACCTGTTTGGTATGGAAAAGATGTGAATGATCAATCGGTTATACATTTATATTTTTTCTGGTCAGAAAAATGTCCGCATTGTTTGCAAGCACTCCCGGATATTATTGAAATAGATAAAGCCTACCCATGGTTAACATTGCATTCACTTGAGTTGGTGAATCATCCAGAATATATCCAGACATTTATAAACATGTCTGCATGGTTTGGTGCTGATGCTCGCAGTGTGCCTACCTTTATGTTTTGCGGAAACTTGATAAGTGGTTATGAAAGTAAACAAACAACGGGTGAATTACTAAGGTCACATTTAGAAGCTTGTTTTCAGTTTGCTAAAGAAAATAATCCGGATAATAAAACCGCTTTTATTTTATCTCATGATGAGTCTGAATCTATAGATATTCCATTGCTGGGTAATATTACATCTGAAGAGTTTTCATTACCTGTGCTAACTGTGTTTATTGCAGGTATGGATGCCTTCAACCCTTGTGCTTTTTTCGTACTGCTGTTTTTACTGAGTTTGATGGTACATACACAGAGTCGAAGTAAAATGATGTTCATTGGAGGTATTTTCGTTTTTGTTTCTGGTGCTATGTATTTTTTGTTTATGGCGGCCTGGTTAAATTTATTTATCTACCTGGGAAAATTGCGATTAATTACCCTGCTAGCAGGCTGTATCGCTGTTTTAGTGGCTTCAATTAATATTAAAGATTACTTCTGGTTTAAAAAAGGTGTTTCTTTAAGCATATCTGATAATAAAAAACCTAAATTGTTTGATCGTATGCGAAATTTGTTACGACTTGATTCATATGGAATGGTTATTGGCTCGACTATTGTTCTAGCCGTTGTTGCAAATAGTTATGAAATTTTATGTACAGCAGGGTTTCCTATGGTGTATACCAGAATACTAACTTTAAGCGCATTGTCGACAGAAAGTTACTATTTATATCTCCTGTTATATAACCTGGTTTATATATTACCTTTATTTGTTATTGTTGTTCTATTCACTATAAAACTAGGCTCAAGGAAACTGACTGAGAATGAAGGCATGGTGTTAAAGTTATTATCGGGTGTTATGATGTTGCTGCTGGGGAGTATTTTAGTTGTATCACCGCAATTGCTAAGCAACATCTTAGTGGCAGCCATACTCGTGTTTCTTGCTATCAGCATAACTTGGGTAATAGTGAAAATCACACGCCCAGAAAAATTAGATGAGCGATATAAAGAATAATCAGACCATGATTAAACTCTAACGGCTATTAAAAAACCTGGTCTGTCACCGAATGGCACTTACTTAAGTTTAATTCAAGGAGCGTCCCCTTAATTAACCCAGGGTATACGTTCGGGTCTTATATCGAAATCCACGTATTTACACTTCCCTAACTCGCCAACTTTACATCGCTCGCCTGTATTTGAAGGCCTTTCGGTAATAACCCACGCTCGATCAGTTCAAATAACCCCTGTACTAGCAGCGCTAGCACGGCTGCGGGAATAGCACCTTGCAGAATCAAGCCCATATCATCGAGTCGTATACCCGTGAGTATGGGCTGACCGTATCCGCCGGCGCCAATGAGGGCACTCAGCGAAGCGGTGCCCACGTTGATCACCGCCGACGTTTTTATTCCAGCGAGAATGGCGCGCGTAGCTAATGGTAACTCCACGATACGCAGCCTGGCACGCGATGGTAATCCGAGCGCCTGTGCTGATTCGATGATAGCTGGCGGGATATCTTTGAGACCGGCATAGGTGTTGCGAATAATGGGAAGCAGACTATAGAGAAACAAGGCCATGATCGCGGGTGGTCCACCGATACCAAGCAGCGGAATCATGAAGACAAACAACGCTAAAGAAGGAATCGTTTGAAGGATGCCAGCTACGCCGAGCACAATCGGACCAAGGCGTTCACGACGTGCCGCCAGGATACCCAGCGGCACAGCAAAAAGAATTGCCGCGGACAAAGAAATACCGACCAGTATCAAATGTTCACCGGTGTGCTGCCAGAACCGTAGCCAGAATCGTTGCCATGCGGTCTGTATCTGGTAGTCCACGTCCAGATTGAGCGCTTGTTTCAAAAATCCTGCTGCAACCGCGGACTCGGGTTCACCATTGAGTTTTACCTGGGCATTCATCCTGCTCATTGTCGGTGCATCAATGCGACCAGCAAGTCGATTGAACATCGCCGCGACTTCGGGTGCACGTTGTTCGATATCGGCACGATACACAATGACCGCGTTATAAACCGGGAAGTAATTCAGATCATCCTCAAGCGCCCGAAGCTTGTAATAGGCGATTTCCGCATCCGTAGCGTAAAGATCGATAACCTGTAGCGTGCCTGATTCAATACCCCGATAGGCTAAATCATGGTCCAGTCCCCGAACGTTTTGTTGAGGTAATTGGTAACCTTGCTGCAGACCCGGCCAGCCATCGGCCCGATCCATAAATTCATTACTGAAACCCAGTACAAGTTCGGGATGATTTTTTAAATCAGAAAGCGTGCGCAGCTTGAGTCGTTCGGCAAGCTCTGCTTTCATCCCGATGGCATAGGTGTTGTTAAAGCCGAGCGGAGGCGTCATTCGCAGGCCACGTGCCGTCAGGGCCTGCTTGAGTTCAGCCTCGGTTTGCAGGTTTTCCTTGACCATGATCTCTTGTAACAGCGTGCCATTGTATTCGGGGTAAGCATCGATCTCACCGCTGAGTAATGCGTTCCACAGTACACGTGTACCACCCAGTTGGCGTTGATGGTGTGCCTCGATGCCTGCTTGCCGGGCCAGGTGGCGGAGCATCTCGCCTAAGATGACCGATTCGGTAAATCCTTTGGAGCCAATAGTGATACTCACCGGTTCCTCGGCACTGGCAATAGCAATGGCAACGCTACTGGGGACATTACTGGCCAGTAAGGTGCAACATCCCAACAGCATCACGCCTATCCTTTGTTTCGCTTTCATCTGAGTGCCTCAACGAGCTGCGCCATGGGTTCACGTTGTGCGGTAATAAATTGTTCGACGAAGGGTTCGGCCGGTGTCTGGGCCAGTTCCTTAAAGGAACCTGTTTGCACGATGCGTCCATCTCGCATTAGCACCAGGGTGTGCCCGAAAAAAGCCGCTTCGGCAATATCGTGGGTGACCATAACGACGGTTTTACCTAGCTGGGCAAAGATAGCTTTGAGTTCCTGTTGCAACTCGTAACGAATCATAGGATCCAGTGCACCCAGCGGTTCATCCAGCAGCAACAGATCCGGATCCAGCATCAGTGCGCGCATCAGGCTGACACGTTGGCGCTGGCCGCCGGATAGCTCAGCCGGAAATCGGCTCATCATTTCCTCAGGTAGCCGCGTCAATTGAGTCAATTCATTGAGGCGGGAATCTATCCAACTCACATCGCGGCGCAGATAGCGTGCCATGACGGTGACGTTGTCGCGCACACTAAGGTGGGGAAACAGACCGCCTTCCTGGATAACGTAGCCTATTCGCTGCCGAACCTGGAGAATATTTTCAGATGATAACCGGGTTCCTTCGAAAGTGATACTGCCAGAATCTGGCTGAATAAGGCCCGCAATCAGGCGCAGTAAAGTGGACTTACCGCAGCCACTGGGGCCGATGAGTACTAGCGTTTCGCCGCCAGGTACCTGCAGATCAGTCGGTGCCAGAGCCAGGACATCAGCCAGAGCATCGCCGTAGAGTTTAGAAACTTGTGAGATTACCAGCATACACACAGTGTGCTGGATTTATTGACGATGCTCAAGGAATGCGGGATGCAATCAGCATATTTCCAACACATAACAGGTTAAAGAAGACTAAAGGGGTTTTGGCACAATCTACGCCTTACACATAACGAAAAACCTTCATTATGTGTAAGGCTATGTTTATGATATTTTAGTTGTAAATATAGTGTGGGTGTTTTTTTAATTTGCTCAATGCGATAGGCCTTGAGCATAGCGTAAGGCGGTCAAATTGATGGCCTTGTTGAAGCTGATTACAAATACAGCTCGAATGCCTGATCGCAACGAGATGACAAATGATCGGGCGAGTACTCGATAAAACCATATTTCTTATACAATGCTATTGCTTCTACAAGAGGTGAAGCTGTTTCGAGCACTACACGTTCGAAACCTAAGTCTTTAGCCTTGGCCAAGGAAAATTCCATGAGCTTTCGACCTAAGCCTTTACCTCGCTGGCTTGGCAATGCGTACATTTTCCGAAGCTCACAGATATTTTCATTTAATTTATAAATACCAACAGTCGCGACTATATCGCCATCTTCTTCTATCACGCCAAAATAGCCACCATTTAAGCAATAGTAATTCTCTATTCCATCTAGGTCTTTATCAGTAGCACCCGGATCGGGATCAAGTTCGTACTCCTTAAGAACGTCAAAAACGACGCTCTTAATTTTTTCGGAATCTGAATTTTTTGCTTCTCGTATTTTCAATTTAGACATTTCCATGTGCCTTTACGCTTTAATAAGTGGCCGCAGCGAAGCGGAGGTTTAAGCCCACGTTTTTGTGGGTAAGCTTCTTGAGACACCCAATGCTAAGTAGCCCGTAAAAACAAAGATTTAGATTGAATTTAGGTGCTTTGTTACAGTTGGTGTCCGGATTGGTGTTTTCTTAAAGTGTCGTTTTGGGTTATGAAAAGGTGTGTTTAAGGCTATTAAATGGCTTGTTTTTGAGCGTTTATCAAAGTTTTTCAATAGGTTATCTTGGTCCGACCCTCAGCTTCTCAGCTTCTGTCGACCCTCAGCTTCTGTTCGTTAGGAAATTAGCCGCCACAACCACTACAGCCTCCACAGCCTGTACCACAGCCTCCACCATTACCGCTGTTTTTATTTAGCCATTTTATTATTTTATATACAATATATACACCAAATATTATCTTTATATAAAACCAAATATCACTATTTCCCATTTCATCTTCACCAGCATAAGCTATCAATGGTAGTAGTAGTATTAGTGTAAGAAACTTGTAAGTGTCTTTGAATATTGTGTATTCAGATGAATTTATTCTAATGAAATTTTGGGAGTTTCTGAATCGTTTTTCTAAGTCTGGCCATATATCTTGAGGAGGTTTTTCTTGGAATTCATTATTATAAAAATTTAAAGTATGCTGGTATTGGTCTTTATATTTTATTAATTCTTTTTTACCTCCTTTTGTTGGTCCGTGATGTAATTCAGTATTTAAAATATTACGACATAAATTAACCCAATATGATTGAGTATATGTTAAGTGTAAATGCCATGTTTGATCAATTTGGTCAGAAGGGGTTAAGCTAGTATTTGAGATGCTGGATAGGTATATAAATCGTTTATATTCAATAATGCATCGATTGCTATATGTTCTCTTCCATGTGTTTTCTCTTGATAATCTATCAGAAAAAGTGAAGTCTATATTGTCTTCATCAATTTCCAATGACATTATTTTTTTGTATAGATTAGGGTTTGATAAATTCATTTTTGTTTATAACGACCAGGTAAGCGGCGGAGCGTAAGCGGAGTCCAAGCATGTGCGCTTTTTGCACGTGCGATCTTTACCGTCTTGTTATGTTTTTTCATTAGTTTGCGTCTGTGCGGTTAATGCGATCCGTGTTAATTTAAAAAGATAAATTATAAGTATTAATAAAAATGAACTAATAACTAATCTTGGCATCGAGCCTAAAAAATAATATCTAGATATTCCATTTAGCACAACCCAAAATATAACTATTAACCCAAGAATAGTGCCCGTACTTTTAGTCCATTGATGCACAGCACCACAGGAACTACATGTGAAATTTTTATTTTCACTTGAGAACAAAAACCAAATAAGAGGCATTGGCTTATTACATTTTTTACATTCAGGTATGATTTTCATTTTTTATTAACGCTGAGTTCAGCTGACGGTAGCATGGCTCGACTTTTGTGGCAATATGAGCAAAGCGAGCCACAAAAATCGAGCCATGTTACTGGCCAGCTGGAACGTATTGTTAGCCATTTTGTAAACTACTAGTGCTTTCACGAGATAAAAACCACACAATTAATAAAAATATAAGATGCATAAATGCAACTACATAAAATGTAGTCATTAAATTATTCAGTCCATCAATTAAACCTAGATAATATATTTCATCAGCTGATCCGCCAATTGAATAGGCCGTAAACGCGCCCAAAGCAAACCAGATGGTTTTATTCGGTTGAACCCATGCATAGATTGCACAAATTATTAAAAATATTGCTTTTAAAGTTGAGGTTATTATTTTTAATAATATAACTCCATCATTGAGTGATGTAAAAACACCCTCAGTATAGGCAGTGTAAATGGAATATAAAATATAGGCTCCAAATAAACCAGCCAAAGTACAAATTATTTTTAGTATTGTGTTTTTCATATTGGCTAGACATAATGATTCCCCTGTCTAAAGGGTGCCGATCTCCGTCCTACGTGGGTTAGCTACAATGCAGCCAGTGCCATAATATGAACGTGTAAACCTTCATTAACAGGCTCGGAGATCGACATGACACAAACTAATATACTTTTTATCGGCATGGACGTCCACAAAGAATCCATCGTTATATCATTAGCCGATGATGATCGAAGTGAAATACGCCGATACGGCAGTATTGGCGGCACATTAGCTGATTTTAAAAAGACCTTACGTAAACTCGTATCCACCGATAAAGAACTCTTTTTTTGTTATGAAGCTGGACCGACCGGTTATGAGTTATATCGTTTCATTGTCTCACAAGGACATCAATGTATTGTTGTTGCGCCATCGCTTATCCCTAAGAAGCCAGGCGATAAAATTAAAACAGATAATCGTGATGCAGATAATCTCACACGTTTATTACGTTCAGGTGATTTAACCGCCGTCTATGTTCCGAATGAAGAGGATGAAGCGATTCGAGATTTAAGTCGAGCACGAGAAGATGTTGTATTGGTTTTAAAAAGTGCAAAGCAAAGATTAAAATCATTTCTTCTGCGTCATAATATTCGCTTTGATGGCTCAGCCAACTGGTCAGAAAAACATCTACGCTGGTTAGCAGAAGATGTGAATATGCCATATCCAGCACAGAAAGTTGTTTTCCAGGAATATGTTAATTCAGTTACCGAAGCCAATGCACGCGTTAAGCGACTTGATAAAGAGATTTTGTATCATACAAAGCAATGGCGTTTATATCCAATTGTTGAATCATTGATGTCACTGCGTGGTGTTCGAATGGTGGTTGCGGTTACGATCATTGCAGAACTAGGGGATTTAACGCGGTTTGAAAACCCCAAACAACTCATGTGCTTTTTGGGGCTCACACCATCAGAGCATTCCACAGGCGATAGAAAAAGAAAAGGCGCTATTACCAAAACGGGCAATCAACACGCCAGACGAGTATTAGTTGAGGCGGGTTGGGCCTATCGATTTCACGCAAAGGTCAGCAAGGAAATGCAAAAACGCCAGGAAAACATTCCAATTAAAGTACGAGACATTGCCTGGAAAGCACAGCTGAGATTAACCAAACGATTTAGAATGATGGCCAATAATGGAAAACCAAGGAATGTAATTGTTGTGGCAATGGCAAGAGAAATTGCTGCATTTATGTGGGCAATTGCACAAGAAATTCCCATATCACCCAGACAATAAATTAATAAAAAAAATAGTTAAGTAAAGATAAGGAGCGCAAACATAAAAGAATAAACATAACCTTTTATATCATTGAATGTGAGCATGCAACCACGGTGAGAAGAATCCTCGACGGCGTTAAGAGACAAGTGAAGTCACTTGATTCTCGTGCCTAGATAGAGTTAACTTCGCGACGTACAAAAGTAAGGTAGGTAACCAATCCACGCATATCAGCACGAGCAACTGTCGTTTTACTGGTTCCGTGTTCACATTCAATGATATAAAAAGAAATTAATCAAAATTTATTTTGGTTTAGCGGGCTGTTGCCTGTTGACAGGGGGAATCATATCAACGCCCAGTTAAACGGCCAAGCTGGCTGTTTAGCTTGGTCCGAGTGTGCGCCGTTTTTTGCGCACACGATTTCAATGCCTTGTTAGCTGCTTTCATTTATTTTATGCCACGCATTGTGATACTTTGCAACACGCTCTAAGTCTTTTTCATTAACTGATTGGAGTCTTAGAATGTTTATATTATCTTCAATGTCTGCTTGTTTTATTTTAGTAGCAAGCTTATTTTCTAGCACTCTTTCTATAAATGATTCATAGTTTTCATCTGGTTTTTTCGTAAGGCATTGAACGGCCTCTACTACGCCAGCGGGTATCCCATTATTTAGTAGATCTTCTGTTGTATATTCTGAGTCTTCTATTACATCATGTAGTAATGCTACGGCCATTTCTTCTTCTGTTTCCATTTGTGCCATTAACCGCAATGGATGAAGTATATATGTTTTTCCTGCTTTATCAGTTTGACCTGAATATGCGTCTAGTGCAATTTCTAGTGACTTTTCTATTAAATTTATATTCATATTCTTTTCTAAGCTAACAGTGAATTAGGCGAACGCCGCCTATTCCAATATACGCGAAGGCCGCCTAATTATTTTTTATTATTAACAATGTTAATCATACACATCTAGTCTGTACATGTGGAGTTTTTTACAAATGGATATTTGAGATGAGCGATTCTATTACCCGATTCTGGGATAAATACATTGAAAAATCAACTGTCTATGGCCTGAAGGCACATGTAATATGTCGGCATGTGATTTATGCAGAGGCTTATATAAAAGCGTATGCTAAACAAAGTTGGAACCACATAGCGCGCAGTGAGTGACGGCTTATCTGCAAACGATAGGCGGCCAGGAAAAGTTGCTTAATATGCCGTTTAAGCAAAAAATAATATACCAGGTCTTTCAATGCTATATTCATAAATCATGTTACGCAATAAACTTGCAAGGTCATCTGGACTAACGCTGGTAGACCGTTTATAACATGTGGTTTCACGAGGTGAGTCTCTTGTATTAAAAATGTCGTTAATTAAACGAGTCGTTTTTATTAACGCTTTATTGCTTTCTCTTTTTTATTCAAAAAAAGCCTTTGCCAACTAAACAAACCTCATGCTAGAGTTTGTGCTGATTATTTTTGTGGTGAATACGTTAACGCATTAACAACGTGCCTTAGCAATGTATAAGTAACCTCACCAACAATAATAATCGCGTCACCGTTATCGAGCTATTACTATTATATGTGTACCTGAAAAAACAGCGTACAAAAAACAAGGAGAAGACTATCGAAAAAACAATAACCTAAACCAAGATTAAATAAAGTCGCTGACCTAAGGTGCTATCAACACCAAAAGCCAGCTAACCACAACAACCTGTATTAGAGGTCATTAGTCGAGTAGACCAAAGGAACTTCCCCTCTAACCTCTCACAGAACCGTACGTGAACCTCTCGATTCATACGGCTCTTCATATTCAACACATTTTCATATCCCAGTGCACAAACAAGTGTCTGGA